>Ga0325402_1000004_pt1 | contig 136288 bp, 75 predicted proteins | sample PopdelMetagenome_22_FD_207212 | JGI IMG/M metagenome (GOLD analysis project Ga0325402, IMG submission 207212) | Populus deltoides microbial communities from Bellville, Georgia, United States - Xylem-PdKOR-R3 | ecosystem: Host-associated > Plants > Phyllosphere > Stem > Wood/Secondary xylem... | reverse complement strand
CCGCGACTTTTTCTCTTATATATATATATATATATATATATATATATATATATATATATATATATATATATATAAAGGTTGATGAAATGTCTTCAACACCTTATTAAAGATAAATCAAATTAAATAAATAAACAAGAATAGGTGTGTGGGTGTGGCCTATAGACCCAAGCATGTTAGTCTTTTTCTGTATAGGTTAAGCACTTGATTTAACCCCTTCTTTCTTTCTTTCTTTTTTGTCTAAAAACATTGTTTAATATGATAATTCACCTAATCATTAAATTCAATATGGTTCTTAAATAATATAATAGGTTTTCATTAGAATATCAACTATTTTTTTTGCAATTATTATATACATAAGATGAAAAAAATTAATAGTAATAATAAATTTCTCATGAAATATTACAATTACATTACAAGAATTTTAAAGGTAGTGTGTGTGTACTCCTATGGAACATCCTTCTCCCACTCCTAGTTTTGCTTTCGATGTCTCTCTTGAATTCCAACAAGATCTTAATTCAATGTCAAACTTTTCAACTCTTTTAACACACATGCCATTATTTTATCCATTATTTTACTTAATCATTTAAAATCTAAAGTTAGTCATTTATCTTTCTTTTTTTGTAATTTGTTTTAATGTCCATATATTTAGTTCAGCATATATATTTTTTCATCCTACATTTTACCAATATGTCAATCTAGACATAACATATATAAAATCATCTTGAATACCAGTTCCTAAGTCCATTTATAAATATTACACTACCATTAAAACACTAGCATCCACACCACTTCACCAATTTTTATATTTTTATTTTTTCAAATTTAACCAACATAACCATGAATCAATAATTTATTTCACATAAGCCACAATTAAAATTAACTCATTTTCATCCTTACAATTTTAACAACTATAACACAAATTTTTAGACATTATACATCATATGAATCACCATCATGATTTATACCATTCACATTTACACAATCTTATTAATTCACACACTTTCCTTTTTCACTAAACAATCTTATTAATTCACACACTCCAGTAATTAGTCTCTCAAATCATATACATCACAACCACTCACTAATTAACACAATTTTGCATTTCTCTTTCAAGTTCATATAAACCCTAAAATTCAATTATTTAACGCTTTTTAGTTCTAGATGTTAATTGGTAAAATTGAATCATTTGCATGTGATTTTTATAACGCAACATTAATAAAATCAATCCAAATCAACATTAAAACAACAAGTTTATCAAATTTTTCGACCTTTCCTTCATTCAATACACATAGTCATCTTAGGTATACATTTAATGAATCATATAAAAACATCCAAAATCAATCTCAAACAATCCTAGCATCATTAAAACATTAAATCTTATACAATATTATCAAATTTCAAGAATCCCCAATATCATATACACGGCCAATCACAATAAAAATTAATTTCTCAAAATTAATTTTAATTTATCCATAATTATTTTTTATCATGACCTTTCCCATAACAAAACACCAAAGAATTAATTAAATATTTTTTCCCTACCAATGTACACAAACCCTAGAATCTTTAAAAATGAAGATTTTCTTCCCCTCCACCAAAAACATGAAAGAAATGAAATTAATTAAAGGTAAGTTTTGCCTGAGAATCTCCTCCTCTTTTAAATTTTAAGCTTTCTCTTTCTTTATCACTAACTTCCAACCTTTCTCTATCTCTCTAAATCTTTGATTTTGTCTTGTTCTCTTAGTAGAACTTCTAAGCATCACTCCCCCAAATTAAAATTTTGAGAGAACCATGAGAAAAATAAAGAAAAGATAGAAGAGTTTAAACTTTTCTTCTCTTCCATGACCAATGACCTTTCATTGATAAATGAGGGATATTTTTGCTTAATTACAACAATTTCACTGTTAATTGTCCTATTTGTTATTTTTTATCAGTTACCCTGCCATCGGTACTTTTTGTGTACTAATTTCTAATTTTATTTTGTCCAAGATTTCTAAGCTAATTTACTAGGGACTTTCATCTGTAATCATAATATTTTTTGCTCTTAATTTATTTTTTTGTTAAGAATTACACAATTTAATGTTGATTTATAAATTTTGGGTCGAGGGTTTACAAATTCACATTCAGTTTAAGTTTTTTTTACAAGTTTTTTCAATTGTAGCCTTCTATACCTATTTTTATGATTATTTTTTTAAAATGTTTTCAAGAAAGAAAAAATTGAAACAAAAAAGATCAAAAACAAAAAAGATCAAAGTGTAATACAAAGAGAAATCTCATGGTCAATCTCAAATTTTATAATAAAAGTTCTATTTATTACTTTCATTTTTTTTACTCTACAGTCCCTTTAATTTTTGCAATTTTAGTTTAGGTTTAAAAATTAATTTTCTTAACATTTCAGTCCCTGAGTTTGAGATATTAGAAAGAAAGTCACCTAAAAATGACAAATGAGAGATAAAGTTGGTGAATGGTAACTTTTCAGCGATGAAACTTACCGTTCTTGGTGTCAATGGGTTCCATTTAATAAGAAAAGTTCAATGGAGCTGTTTTTTCCTATAAAATATCTGAAAACATATATCAGATTCCATTTAGATTTTTTAATTTGGTTAATTTTTGTTTTGTTTTCTTGGTGGTGTTTTTGGGATTTGTAGGTGATTTATGGTGTTTTCAAGGTGTTTTAAGGTGAAAATTGGTTGAAATGGATTTTAAAGCCAAAAACCCCCCATCCAATTCTTGATCACTATAGCGATGCCTAGATTCTAGGAAGCAGCCTAATAGGCGACAAGTCACATACTATTGCAAACAACCTATTGCCCGCGTAATTAAAAAGAAGGAGTGTATAATCCACTCCTTAGGCAAAAAAAGAAGAAGAAGAGAAAATAACAAGAAGCATGCTTGAGCTTTTTTATTAAGGTTGGTCAAGTGGGCTTGACGCATTAGTACTTAAAACTCTCTTTTTTTTTTCTCTCTTTTCATTAATTGTTTATATTGAATTAGCTTTTTTTAAGTAGTGATTGATATTTTTTTATATTTTTTTTAGTTGAATGCTATTTCAAAGAGATTATTTTGATTTTTCCTATGAAAAGTAAAATAAAAAGGACAATCGGTGTAAAACATCTACATGTGTATTTATCTTTTATTTCTACTATGAAGATTACCTTCATGCTTTAATATTTAATTAGTGTTAATTTTTTTTAGTTCATAAATTTATTAATTTATTTTATAAAGTATAAATAACATTTTTTTATTTCTCAATTAAAAAATAAGAATTAGATTTCACAATTTATTTCGGTTTGTTTTCTATAAGGTTAACGCAATCTCAAACAAACATTATAGCATTTGATTGCTACTTGATTTTTTAATCGCTAATATTTATATCATATAATTAAATAAAAAAATGAGATTTAAAGTTGAAATTATTGTAGATTTTGTTGTGAATCTTAACCTCCATATAATTAATTAAAGGAGAGACCAATTGAGTTCTAAATATAATCATATATACAAACACCACATTTTTCTTCGTCTCTTAACCGATTGAGTTCACATGCATGATGATGTCTTAACAAACTCTAATTTCATTAGCCAAAAAAAATAAAAAAATAATAACTCCAATTTCGCACTTAAAAAAACAAAGGATGAAAAGGATTGTCCTCTATTGTCAAATTAGGCAACATTAGGGGAAAAATGAAAACAATAGGATTAACATATATGAATGTCCGATCACCTGAAACTTTTCCGTACACCAGAAAATTATTAGGCTTGATGAAGTTTATTATAGACTTAAAAATAGATGAAATAAAATATAAAATATAAAATAAAGAGGAGGACAAGAAATCATATTGAAGGGACCTAAGGATCTCATCAATAAGGATATTTTTTCCAACAAAATCTAGTGACTCCTTTGGTGGGACCCTTGTAAGATCTGCTGCACATTTTCATCTCTATATTTACCTACCAGTTCTGCCTTCCAGTCCCCCTCCTCCCCTCTCTTCTTCAATTCTTCGTAAAATATTTGTTCTCGTTGCAGTTTTCTTTTTCCCTCCCAACTTCTGCCATTTATTTTCTATTTTGAAGTAATCTTAATCTCCCAACTTTCCATTTAATTTTGATTTTCTTTAGCTTTTAGCCACAATATTGTAGATTTGTGATAACAGAAAAGAATTAATATTAAGTTGTCACAAGTACTGACAACTTCTGTGTACCCCTTGAACAATGAAGGAGAGTGGTCGAAAACTTGGTGCACTTTCACCATGCGCAGCATGCAAGCTTCTTAGGAGGAGATGTGCTCAAGACTGTGTGTTTGCTCCTTACTTTCCAGCTGACGAGCCTCAGAAGTTTGCCAGTGTGCACAAGGTCTTTGGTGCTAGCAATGTCAACAAAATGTTACAGGTTTAAATCCATGCACCCGATCTCTTTCCCCACCTTCTTTTTTTAATATATAAGCAAAATATTATGTAATGTATATATTGTTCGAACTCTTTCTAGTAAATCTTCTCTTTTTTCCCTTCTAATTCTTTTGGAGGGCCAAGCACGATCGGGAAGGGGATGATGATACCAGAATTTAGTGAAAATAGGGAGAAAATAAAATATAAAAACTATATTAAACTAATGAAACTTCAAATGTTATAAAATTTCAGGATTTTGCCCCCCCTAAAGTTTGAAAATTTTCAAAAATCTCAAAATTTATAAAATAAGCCCTAGCAATATATGAAGTCCCGTACCCGTTTTACAAAATCTGCCTCGTGTTTAGAGATTTACCATAGTACTATAGTTTACACACACACACACACACAAAAGTTAATTATCTGTAATTATTTGGGATATAAAGCATTCAAAAAGTAGAAAAGGTCTTCTCCCCTACATAATTTCTCCTTTAGTTCGGTTATAGTGGTTAGTTTCAGTTGGATAAAGACCCCACTACAGGTAGGATTCCAATTCCATATTCTATTTCAAAGTAGGGAACTGTTTACCATTTGATTCCTTAATTAGTACATAAAAGAGATTAAAGGATCACAATTTAATTAGCTTTTACCTTTTTCTTTTTTTTAAATTGCATATATATGTGAAATCTAGAGGATAAAGTAAAGGGCTTAATCTCCTCTTTATGACCACTAGCTAGTAATTAGCTTTTTGGATAAGTAAGGCTAAGCTTTTGTTCTTGGAATTCTCATTTTAACCAAAAAGAAAAAGGGTTGTCTATCTATCGATGCATTGGTAGAAACATTTTTTTTGTTTAGGAATCAATCGATCGAGACCCAAATTTTGTGGGAATGTTGTGCACCCTCAACTTTGGGAGTGTATACTCCACGCGATAGGGAAAGGGCCTTCAGTCCTGTGATGGCCACAAGAATTTGAGTAGAAACATAAGCTTGGCAATTTGACCTATCCGGAAATTAGCTACAAATTAATGGGTTATGCTTATAATTTGTGCAAATATTTGCAGGAATTACCTGAGCACCAACGAAGTGATGCAGTAAGTTCGATGGTGTATGAAGCAAATGCAAGGGTCCGTGACCCAGTTTATGGTTGTGTTGGTGCAATATCATCTTTGCAGAAACAAATTGATTCACTACAAACCCAGTTGGCACTTGCACAAGCTGAGGTAGTGCACATGAGAGTGCGGCAATTCACTTCTTCTTCCAATCCAGGAGCCATGGACATGGCAGTTGATCAGGTCACCATGGGAGAGTCTCTGTGGTCATGCTAGTTTTTACCTGGCATGCCTGCCTTCCCTTTATTGCTATATATATACTTGTTGACTATCATGGGCTAGCTTGCATTATTCTCAGAACTCTATCGTAGTCGTTTTTCTCTTTGCATCTTTATGCACATATCTACCCGATCATGGGATGTTGCTGCTAATGATCATTAACCATATTGTAAATACTTGGAAACATATAATCATAAGTTATCACTAGTCTAGTTGAATCTTGTACAGCAATCATTTGTCTTTTTACCTCATGTCTACTACCAGATTAATTATTGATCCTTTTTTTCTTCATGATTGGTGGTGTTTGGCAGTTTTATAAGTGGGGCAATGTTATATATCCATTGTGATTGAAATCTGAGACTTTAAAAAAACCTTGTTGGTATACGATTGAATTAATTATTGTTGTATAAAAAATAAATCAGTGATTATAATTGTTTAGTTTATATTGATGTCATTTTGAATTCAAAAATTTAAGCTGTTTGGTGAGATCCCAAAATATTATTTATATTATTCTCTAATACACTCTTTCAAGTGAAAGTTATTTGGACTTGAAACTTGCATAGACCTACTATCTTGTGCTTAATTTTTATCAAATAAATAGGGATAGTGAGATTCAAATTCATGACCACTTGGTTATCAAGGCTCTGATACAATGTAAAAGAACCATCTCAACCCAAAAACTTAAACTGTTAGGTGAGGTCCCAAGATATGATTTATATTATTCTCTAACAATACCAAACATGTATACAAACTTACAAATAGATATAAATAAGATACTAATATGCAAATTAAGAGCCTGTTTGGGAACGCGGTTTAAACCGTATTCCCTAAAAAATTGATTTTTTGTTTAAAATTAATTTTTTTAATGTTTTTAGATCGTTTTGATATGGTGATGCCAAAAATAATTTTAAAAAATATTATTTTAATATATTTTTAAATGAAAAACATTTTAAACTGCAACCATTATTACATTTCCAAACACCAGTAGGCATAAAAATATTAACTTAAACTTAAATAATGTAAAGTGATTACTTATTGAAGCTATTAAAATCTAATTAAGTTGAATATAAATTGTTATGAAGGTTTAATTCTTTGTAGTTAAGGTTTTATTGCTTTCTATTTGGTGTAAACATAATATATACAATTAGCATTCCAAGATTGTAGCGACATTACCTTGTTTAGAAGTATTTCTAAATAAAATTCATGAACTCAAAGAGATAATACTCAATATTTTTATATAAAAACTGAATTTAAACTCTAGAATGTGAGAAAAAACAGAATAAAACAAAACTTATAAAATAAAAAAAAAAAACTAAGTTGAAACTGAGGTGAAAGAAAGTAATAAAATTCTGCAAATTTGTTTTCAAAAACACTCCTTCAACCGTTTTATAAAAGATTTTAAAATCAAAATCGATATAAAAATAATTCTAATAATTACCATAATAAATTCCCTATATTATTAACCTTATTTTGATTGGGTCCCCCTATCATTTTGATTCTTCATGAGAATTTTGATTAATAAACCCAAAAAGGTAAGAACATCCTTGTATTCAAGTCTATTTATACCTTTGGGCCTTTGGCAGCATAGAACTGGATCATTGAAATGAGCCATATTTCTACGAATTAAATAGTTTAGAGAGTTGTTGCCTCAGATTAGGAGGCTCCATTTCCATGCCGTCCACCAATCCTGCCATTCAATTGGTGGGATTTTAAGAGATGCGGAGGCGATTAAGGAGGTGTTTTGCTGGCGGTGCAGCCAAATTTTATTATTATTATTTTTTATATTTTTAAATTATTTTAATATAACAATATTAAAAATATTTTTAAAAACTAAAAAAATATTATTTTAATTTATCTCTAAATAAAAATACTTTAAAAATAATACTATGTACTCTTTATACACCCTTAAACATGGTTTCAATAGTTTGCGGCTATATATTTCTTTTCTTAATGAACAAGATAAAATTGGTTTTTATTAATAAGGTAAAGCTATAGTTTTAAAACCTGGCTTGATTTGATAGATCAACTTAGAACTAGAATTGGGCTACATTTATAAAAAAATAGAGGTGGTTAAAAACCCGGTCGATCTGGCGAGTCGATCCAGTGACCCGGTTGACCCTGCAATACTTGGTCAAAAACCCAGTTGCAACCCGTTGATTATTTTTTTATTTTTTACAAAAATAATATTATTTTAATTTATAAATAAATAAAGTTGACTCGGTCAAAACCCATGAGGCCGGGTTTTTAAACACTGGGTAAAGCCATAAGCAGTCGGTGGTTCCATCACCGGTGCAGTACAAAATCCAAGACATATATAATAAGGCGTCTCCGCCGAAACAGAACCTTGAACACAAACAAAGCCTCCAGCCCATGAATTATAAAAGCAAACAAAAACATTTCCGACAAGAGCATCCTTCCAACATATTTTAAGGTATACTCGGATCAACTCAACTTACATACCAATTGAAATTAAGTTTTCTTCTTCTTCTTCTTCTAGATTTCAAGAGCAGTGTGGATTATCAAGCTATATTAATAGTTGGGTTTTCTTAGGAAGAGATGCAATATGTGATGGCTTACAAAAATAGAAATTTACAAGTCATCTAAGAATGGAATTTAACAAGACTTCTCCCTCCCTCTCTCTCTCTCTCCCCCTCTCTCTCTCTCTATGATTTTCCCCCTTTGATCGTGATGTTCCATCATCTTGTCAAATTTCTTCAAGACATTTTCTTAAGGATCTCATAAAGTTATGACTTTTTATCAATCAGGATCGATATCCATCATAATAAAATAGAGAAGGGGAAAACCCAATTGAATACATCTAGACCTCAAGCCATGAAGACGGTGGAAATTAATAATGAGTAGACGTTCATGTCAATGGTAGAAAAATGCTCTCATGACCTCCTTTTAGCTAGTATGAACATTTTTGCCCACTCATCATCAATGATATCGTTATAGTTGCTTCTTTTACCTTTGTGTAGTGCTCTCTGATCATTGACTTAGTTATTCATCAATGCTATAATTGCGACATCGATATGGGATCAGATATTAGAATCTACATGACTACAAAAGCATATATATACAGCGCCCATCTAGAGCCTTATCAGGAGCCTTATTTTTTACCCAATTATATATATATATATATATATATATATATATATTGATTAGACAATTAATTTTAGCTAACTAATCATAATATAATAAATTAATACAATAGCAATAATACAAGAAATGATCGAGCCCAGCTAGAATTATGTTTAATCATATTGTTTTAATAATACTTCCCTGCAAATGAAATGGAGAGAGGCACCGTAATAATTCAACTTTATTTGTAGAAACATAAACCAAAATAATGAGAGAGGTTTAGTGAGCACATGGGCAATATGATCGTATCAAAAGCAATAAATTGAAGATGGAGTTCCTTAATTTTAAGTAACCTCTTCATGAACAAGGTGAGAATCAATCTTCACCTGAGCATGGAAAAATAGATTGATTGATAAATAAATGACTTTTAAATTATCACAGTACTACAGAAAAGAGAGAAGGAGGAGATGTTTCAAATTCTGAACATGAAAGCTTGGCAGAGAAGGTCAACCAGTACATAGTTCCTTTGTGATCCTATGGGACCTGAGCACAAAACTATGGCAATTATGGCTTCTTATTTCTAATCTCTTTGCGCGTGGGGCATAAATGTAGGAAGATAAGCCTATTATCACCGACAAATCTAGCCGAAATGATCCTATGATTGATCTGGGTTCGGACTCGATAGCTGAAAGTTATCATTGTCATAAATTATACTTTTATACATGGCCTGAACCCACTTTAGCATATATCGTAGCTCTCCCTTCCCTTGGAAGGACGCTGAGCTCGAAATTCTCACATATAGGATTCATCATCTTTCTTAATAGTCATGTACCCAATGCCATTTTGCATTGACAAGGACTTGACTCTTGTTGCTAAATAGGTAGGCATGTCCAAATTTTGAGTGGGATGCATAATATCAATGCCTATATAGGAAAACTTTCCACCTTTTCACTTGAGTTCAAGAGCCTATATAGGAAAACATGGCTTCATTCAAGTTTCCATAGATTGAGATTTTTCCTGCGTGTATTGATCTTGCAACTACATTATGTTCTCGGGCCATTAAACTTCAAATATGGCTTAAAGTTTGAGTCATGATGATCAAAAACAAATCACGCCTCGTCAATCGTTATACCACGTCTTTTAGGCTTGCATTTGTTCTTTTCTTGCATTATGTCATGCGTCCATTCTAAAAATCTAATTTTATTTTATTTTTTATTATTAAACTAAATACTTTTAAAAATGCAATCGATTAAAATTTTAAAGTAAAAAATATATTTCTTCAGTCAGAACACCCTTTTCATTATTCATGCCATTTTTTTATGAAAAATGATTTTTTATTCATAGGAAAATTATTTGAATAAAAACTTAAAGCTTTTAAAATAAATGATTATAAAGATTCAAAATTCAGTAAAAAATATATGTTTCTCTAATCTAAACCCCACTTTTTTATTCATTTATTTTTTTTATTATTTTAATGACAATTTTTTTATTATCAGAAATATGGTTTTTCAACTAAAAACTTATTATATTATGTAAAACAATTTTCAATAAAGAAACCAAAAACAATATCTTGATTATTTATATTGGATTGTTTGAAAAATAAAATAATCATTAATTTCAAAAAAATATAAAAAAAATTACAATAAAAAATAGATATTTTTGTCATTCATGAACGTTTTTAAAAAATAATTATATATTAGGTTCATAAATAATTATTTATAAAATAATTGTTAATATTCCCATAAAAAAATAATCTTATTTAAAAAAAAAGGCATAATCAGTTTTCATATATCATTTTAATAATTTTATTTAAAACAATTTTATTTTAAAATAAAATAATTAAAGATGTAAAAAACGTTTGGGGCCTAAAACAAGGTGGGATGGTGCAGTTACGCTCATGCACCTTGCTTATCAAAAAATTCTAGGCGAGCTTAAGCTAGAAAGCAAAGGCTCTCATATCTAGTTTTTTTTTTTTTTTCAACTCAGCTTAAATAATTATTTAAAAAAACTAGATGAGATGATATATCGTTTATTTATATAAATTACATGTTATTATTACAACAAATTCTAGCCACCTCTAAAGACTAGAAAATTGAGGTTCGGGTAATTTTGATTTAGATCGAATCTGTTTTCAATTCTTGAAACATTCTTTAATTGATAAAAAAAATCAAAATAAAAATAAATAAGAAAAAATCTTTGTAAAATCTAATCTTTTTTTTTTCTAGCATGATTAAAGAGAAAAACTTTCTTCCCTTTTCAAGACCAAACCATTAATATAAGATCAATTTTTTATGGCTGGAATATAATTGACTGAAATCTTTCACTCTCCTCTCTCAACATTCAGAAGTTGAAACATTATAAAAATAATGTATAGGATCGGATGTTAATATTAAAAACAACAAAGACTAAATATATAAAATGAAAAATTGAGGGAAAATATTGTAAAAAATGAAAAATTGAAAGATCATATTTCAATTTAGTGTGCCTAGATTTTTCACTATAAATGTACTATAGCAATCCACCTTTTTTTAGTTTATTTTGTTACATCTCATTGTTTTCACTAATTACTTGCATTTCTAATCTTGTTCAATTATGTTTTTTTATCCTTTTTTTTATTTAAGTATGGCCTTTTTCTTAGCATAGCCAATAAAAAATATTTCTATTACTCATAAAGTAGCTAACGGTATCTATTTGAATAGTATATATATAACTTCTTTTTTTTTTTTCTTATGTGCATTTCAATAGTTAAAAAACCAATTATATTTTAACATATTTGATATAAAATTATTTTCACAACTCGATATAATCTGATTGACTTGAAGAGTCTAAAAATAACCTAGACGATTCTTATTCAATCTAATATTAAATGATAAAATTAAAAAAAATCAATTAAAAAAATAAAAAAAAAACTCAAATCAACTTAGGTGAACTCTCCAAACTCATGACAAAGGTTATGAGGCCAAAATAATATCCTAAAAAGCAACAAAAAAACATAGATTTTTAAAAATAAAAATATAAACTAGTGGGAAAAAGAGATTATTGCAATGAATAGTGTTTTAGTATTTTTTTTTGCAAGAAATATAGGAATAACATTTTTGTAAGAGAAATGATAAAATAACATTTTGTTTAGCACTTTTTGAGGGAGCACATAAAATAAGCATTGAAGAGCTAATATATACACACGCACACACACACTCTTCATTAAGTATTTTATTTATTTGTTTATTAAAAAATAGGTTTTAGGAGTAACTAATAAGATGTTACTAATTACTATCCAAACACCATAAAATATTTTATTTTGAAATAATAAGATTTTATTAAAATATTGTTTTTTTAATTATTAAAATTAAAAATTAATTTAATTTAAATTTTTTTTTATAATGATTAATGAGTCATATCAAAAGATATCAATACCCTTAAAAGCTAGTATTAATTTTTTCAAAGTGGAGAAATAAAATCGTTACGATATTATTCCAATGGATAATATTTCTAAGTTACAACAACAGTATTCTCCCAAGATCAATTAACTTCTTTTAACATTGTCGTGACTATTTCTAAGACTAAGTTAGATACCAGAATGTGAATCCTACCCCGAAACCCTAATGTCCCTATATATGATTACAAGTCTATAATCAAATTCTATATGAATGTATGTGAAATGGGGTCCCTTTATGACAATGATAAATTGAGGATGTTTCAAGACAATCACTTCTAGGTAACTGCTTTCTTACGATTGTAAGAATGCTTGCTTCCGACACCCATTTGCCTTTTGGGGCTCTCTATTCAAGCTCCTTAATAATAATGTAAACATAGAAGCTGAAAAGGCACTATTTTCCAATGCTTATTTGTTATGCTCATGCTGACTTGTATATGAAATGCAAGTGTGAGACTGCCTAAATACTAACCATTTCTTGTACAAAAATTTGAAAAGATTAGAGCTTCATTTCTTGTCAGTATAGTTTGACTAGACGCGCCTTGGATTCCGTAAATGTCCTGAAGTCATCCTTCATCTCCCCATTTGATTAGCCTTGGTTGATATGAGTTGTAACTATATATATATATATATATATATATATATATATATATATATATATATATATATATTATAGATTTAACTATTGCTATTACATCATGAAATAAATAATACTTTATATAAAATATTTTTTATTGTTCAATTAAACTATCTACAATTTCATCACGGATGAAATACATCAGACAATACTACAGCTTTCTTGGTTTCTTAAGCGCGCAAGAATTTCAGGTTAAATATAATCAGGAACAAAATTGGGATTGCGATCAAATTCTACAAATACTACGTCATCAAGCGATCTCCGTCTAATTTATGTAGTGTCATTAAATAATGTTAAACACTAATTTTTTGAATAAAATACAATTAAAAAAATATATTTTTATTTTACTGGGTTGGACCCAGTTCAATGCATTTTATGCTTTGTACTGGATCCGGTTCGGCCGGAATAGTGGAGCATGCCTCCACTGTTTACTGAATAGTGTAGCATGGTTGAACTTCTCATCCGTGTAAGAAGCAGCACCTTGCTGCTTTCCTTCTCCCTGCATTTCGCATGCAATTTACTGTGGGACTCATGAATAGTAAATTTTTTTTTTTCCTTAACCAAACATATTGCATCTGCGTTTTAAGTAAAATGCAGATGCAACCACCTAAACAAACGCTTTCTAAATTGAAATATTATAAGACATGAATTAGAAGAAAATTAAAACATTTCTAGATTGATTCGAGGTACTCCAGGCCTCCAAGGATTAATTCAACAAGAATTCAAGCTCACTCCAAAAACTACTTTCTTATCCTTAAATAATTGAAATTAAGGATTAGAAAATAGATTTAAATTTTGAATTGAATTAATTTGAATTTTAAACTAGGAATTAGGATTGATTGGATCTTTGTTTGTATTGTCATTTTTTATAGGTTGTTTAGTTACATGTCAATTCCTGATGGCTTGTTGTTTCTTGAACATCTATTTATTTGAATTTATTAGTGGTGCAATCTCAACCGTCTAAACATCTCTTCCACTTCCTTTTTTGAGATTTCAATTCCTTATATGTAGAGTTTTTCCATTTTTTAATCTTTACTTTCAGTCAAAATTGCCCAGGAATTTTATATTACGTAAATTTATTCAAACTAAAATGAAGAACAAACTAGTTAGTATGATTTAATCAAGTCACATTTAATAGTTAAACTATCTCGAATATATTTTCTTTGATAATTTTAAATAATGTTCATGTAATTACTAGTTATTACCTTTTTTTATTACTCAATAATAAAAAATTTATTTGATCAATTTACCCTAAACTAAGATTTATTATCTATTATGTTAAATATACTTTGTTTTTCTATTTTTTTGGTAAAATAGTTCTATAACTAGCTTAATAACCCAACCAGCTAGTACAACTTAGTTTTTTTGAGTCAGTATATAAAACTTCTGGACGAAAAATTATAAATTGACTAGTTTTATGTAAAACAAAAAGAAACAAATTTGTAACTCCTGATTGGGTTATTAAAAAATTCTGAAAATTTGCATGGAGCCTTTTAATATGATTCCTTACTTGAGTTAAAATTTCAGAATTTTTAGAGAAATTAAAAAATTTGACAAAAAATCACAATTTGACTAGTTTTATGTTATGAGATGTAATTTTAAATCCGACCATTAGATTGAGCTGAAATTTTATGAGGAACCTTAAAATATATTGAATAAAATCTGGTTAAACTCTTAGGATGAACGGAGCTCGGTATCGCTATCAAAGAATAAGGACCGTCAAATGGAAGCAAAAAGACTCATTAAGGGTAAAATAGTAATTTGTCATTAAAAATAAAACAAGGCAACCCCTTTTCTGTTATGAACTGTCGACTGGGCAGTAACAAACGTGGAAAGAAAAAAGAAAGAAAATAAGAGAAGAACGTGAGAAGTTAAGAGAAAAACAAGAAAAAGTGAGAGAGAGCTTTGAAACTTGTAAGATTGAAAGGCTTAGAACATTAAATTAAGAAAGAATCAAGTGAAGGAAGATATAAGAAAGGTGAGGAGGGCTTGCCATAATAGGAGGAGAAGAAAAGTTGGGATAACTTAGATTGGTAAGTATGAAAAGTTTAGATTCTTACTCGAATGAAGTGTTTTTGGGTTTATTTGAGTAAGTTATCAAACAATGACAATTAAATTTGATTTAATTTCTCATAATCTTGATTTTTTTTAAAATTAGGGTTCTTATAAGAATTTGGGGATTTTGAGAAAAATAGTAAACATGATATAATTGAGGTAGAATAGTATAGAAATAGTGAATGTAAATAGTAATTAAGAAAGAAATTGAATAATGTTGAAGAAAAGAACTTGTAATTAAGGATGACGAAATATAAGAATGAGGTTTTGATTGTTTTATGTTTGAGAAATGATGTTCTTTATCTTAGTTGAAGTATTCAAAATATAAATAAGTGAAGAAATATCATAAGAATGTGAAAAGAAAGAATAACTAATGATAGGAAAAGTTCATGGGAGAATTCTTTAAGTGAATTAAAAGAAGAAAATTGATTAAAACTATATGTTGAAAATGAGGTGACAAATGAATGAAAATTTTGGTGTAAACCCCAATTAAATAAAAGATATTACGTGCTTCAAATTTAGGCACGTAGGAGAAATGATAATGGATTAATAATGTAGTGCAATTTGATTGATTCAAGAGTTGTACCCGGAGCAAGGTATCAGACAAGAGGAGCCGGGCCATCACGAGCAGACGGTAAGTGATTCATCACTTTCTATTAAAATTCAAAGTTTCATTATTAGTTATGAGTTATTTATGACATGTTGATATGAAAGAAGTAGATGAAGAAATTGGTGGTATTATAATTGAATTACCGGTTAGTTGGTATGAATTACCGGTTAGTATAAATTACCGGTTAGTATAGAAGTACCAGTTGGTTAGTATGGAATTACCGATTGGTTAGTAGGAATTATCGGTTGGTATGGAATTACCGGTTAGTTAATATAGAATTACCGGTTGGTTAGTATGAATTACCGGTTAGTATAGAAGTACCGGTTAGTTAGTATAGAATTACTGGTTGGTATGGAATTACCGGGTATATTGGCTATTGATAGAGAATAGCCGGATGTTGGGTAATTCGTATGGAATTACCGGTTGTATTGGCTATTGATGGAGAATAGCTGGAAGTTGAGTAATTCGTATGGGTTTAGCGGGTATATTGGCTATTGATAGAGAATAACCAGATGTTGGGTAATTCGTATGGAATTACCGGTTTGATAGTTGGCTATTTAAGAGGGTTAGCCGGGTTTGAGGTAAATTTTGTGAATTATCAAATTAAAAATTAGGCAATGAGTGTTGGTCATAAAGGTCTTACAAGTATAGGATTAATAAATTATGAATGAGTTATTAAGGTTGATATATAGTAAATTGGTGATGAAAGATAATTTAATATAATTTTGAAGACTTGTGATATAATAGCTTCATCATCTTTAATGTGTTATCTTCCTTATTACTTATTAATGTTATGTATACAGGTTTTTCACGAGGTGATGCGGAGCTTTAAATATTGGCTTTGTGATTTAATCTGTTTATTTTGTAGAATGTAATATATTTGCTTTATATGTAGTTTGTATTATATATAGATTATAATATATGTATTCTGAATATGTTTTGCTTTTGATACTTATACATTTAAAATGTATGAGTAAGGAACTAATATTATTAAACTATTCATAAAGAAAATTAGTAATTATAATCTTGCATGTGTAGAAGATGAATGCATGTTAATATAATAATTAGTTCAATATGAATCTTTTGAGTTTATAATTGTTTGTAGTTAATGTGTTATTTGTTGATGATGTAAGGTTGAGAAAAAACAATGAAGTATAGTTATGTGAAATATTATTTGATGAGATGGGATATGATCCAGGATGGTTGAATCAAAGTGAAAGTTTTGAGTATTGTGATTGAATGAAGTGTAGTCGATAACTTGGTAACATCATAAAACAAAGGAAACTCTGCCGAATTTTTTTTAAAAAAATCTCATAATCTTAGACATACTATTCAATACTTGACATTAGTAAAGAAATGTTTGAGATTTCATAACATTATAATTTGAGGGTGTTACACAGTATATAATTGGTCTTTTCTAATAACTAAACTAGTTCATCTTTGATAATTGATTCTCCTAGTAGGTTAAATAGTATATTGTAGCTAGAAAACTTAGTCCTTTAGTGCAACATAATATTTGGGGAAAATAAATAAATAAAAGGCAAATATTATCTTCTAAACAAGTGTAAGAGAGTAATATAAAGCTATTTTGAGACTTAATTTAACAGTTTGAGTTTTTGTTTTTTGTTGTTGAAATGATTTTTTGATGTAGAATTAGAGTCTTGAGATAAAATGATTACAAGTTTAAAACCCACCATCTTTATTCTCTTTTCTAGTTAAAATTAAGATTAAATATAACATAGTATAGCGATGGGTATGTGTAAGTTTCTAGTTCAAAAGGATTTTACTAACGAAAATGTATTAAAGAGTATAATATAATTTTGAAATCTCATCTAACAACTTAAGTTTTTAATTTGAGATAATGTTTTTTATTTTAAATTCAAAATTACATGCAGAGAGTTTTTCAAAATTTGTGAAAGTTTACCGATAGATAAAAGTTGATGGTTATTTAGGAAACGAAAAAAATTTGATGAAATGGATGGTATAATTTTAGCTTGGTATCGAATTAAAAGGGAATACAAGCGCGCGCACATATAATGAAATCGTTGAAACTTTATAGAGATATTGGACTTTTCATAACTAATTTTAGGTTTAAGTGCTTTCCTGAAAAAAAAAAAAAGTTTTTTATGTAATTACGTACCTTCTAATAATTAAGTTAGTGGATTAGAGAGGAGAAAATAAGAAGAAAGAAAAATATGAGATGAGTAAGAAAAATGATTCGGTGTGATGGTGAAAAAGTTATTATGAGTTAATTATTGTGGGGATATTTAAACACATGTTCATCTAATATCACATGACTTACTTGACGATGAGAGGAGTAATGGTAGCTAACCTAATTAACAAGAGGACACGGAGCAATGATAATTCTCCCAACAATTAGTGAGTCTAGTGATTATTCATATGTTTTCCTCACCAATAAAAACAATACAAACCTGCATGCAACCAATAAAAATATTTTTGTGTGCCTGTGATTACAAACTGCTAGCTTGTTTATTTAGGGGTATTTTTGTTTATTCAGGCTCATGTCTGACCATATGGAATTGGCCGACCGGCTAGGTTTTTTTTTTTTTTTTTTTTTGCCAATCAATATATGTAAAGAAATTAAGGCAAGATAATTTGGTTAATTTAGGCCTTGGTCCAGGTTTCTCGTCAAATAGTTTAGTGTTGGAGAATTAAGAAATTACTTGCGGCGTTCAGCACTGCATTTGTCATGAGTTTTTATGTAAAGCCTGAAGCTAAGAGAATATTTGACTTCAAAGAGAATAGGTAAAAGAATGGCCCTACATTTACTGGCCTTTAAAATGACAAGACCTGTAAAATATTCCAAGCTCCCTCTCCCTCTCTGTGTTTGTGTTTTATTAAAGGAAACTACTAGAAGATCAAGCAAATAAAGCACAAGAATCAAGCAGATGTACAATAGATAAAAAAAACAGCCAAAGAAGCATACATAATACTAATATTTAAGCCCTTTTAAGCACCGCAGAGTGCAATGCTTGCTTCATCGATCATTATAATTTTGTGTATGCTTCTTCATCTGAAAAAAGTTGTTCTAACTCACTTTTAGGACCTGAAAAAAGTACTTATTCTTTAAGTCGTAATAGTTCCTCAGGTGTTGTTCCTTTTGGAAGATAAACTATATCGCCCACAACACACATTTCTCTTCCCAATCGATCTAAACCTTGTTTTCCACTAAACCAGTTGCAATTATGGCTTCAAGTTTCTTTGATAGTAGCTAGGTCCACAATCATATATTTAATCCAGCCATTATATATAGAAAATGAGTACTAATTAATGTAATCAAATTAATTAACCCTTTGATACTTGGCTAGGCAAGCTAAAAACACCAAGACGACACCTTTGATATCCTCATTTACAACATTAATTGCAAAAGTGTCTTATCACCACTATGCTTTCATGTCCTTGTTGATGGAATATTAAGAGAGACTGTCATGGTGATAGTGTAGTACTATGAACTTCCTTTTCAAATCCAACCGAAGAAGTTTCACAACCGAAAACAACCCACCATGAAAGTGATGTTGTGCTATAATAAATCAAACACTAGCTTGGTTAGAAAGTACTTTTGCAAGTAAAAAAAACACATGCCAGTCATCTCCAAGCATTCCTACATTAATCAGTTGTCCATATTACAAGTCATCCCGCAATATACGGTGGCACATACACAAGACTTGCCAAAGCCTCTTGCAGCCATTGTTCATCGTCATCATCATCGTTCTTGATCTGCAAATTAAGCACACAATAACTCTTAGATTCATAAAATTTTAATCTTGACAACTTGTATATATGAATTTCCTTCTTCTTCTCTTTTTGTGACAGGAGAAAAACTCGAACTCATCAAAACCTTTAAGAAAAACGAGGAGGGTAGTTGAACTAAGATTAAGGTGTGTTAATTGATTGGCTTTAGAGATAAAGAAAACAATGATGATAAAATATAAGAACCCACAAAAAAAAAAACAAAATTACTATACCTGGACTGCATTGCTAGTGCAATATGTTTCTTTTCCATGACGGAGATAAGGAATACTATCATCATCCTTCTTAACCTCAGTTTCTTCTTCAAATATTTCATTGTTCCTAGCAAATCTCCCGCGAACGCGAACTCTGCGGTCAGCTAGGGTTTTTCGGCAAGCATACTGTAATATTGTTGCGGGAATCATATACAGGTTAAATTCACATCTTCTAAATATAGGATTAAATATGAAATGGTTTAACTGAAACTTAATTACCTTGATGGTCTTGTTAAAGTTCCTTTGGTTTCTCTTCTTCAAATACCTTGAAATTCTGTCTTTCCTCTCTTCCACCGTGTACCGGCCAACCTTGGCCATATCGGTGCTTTCTTTGGCTGTTATTAGGTTGTATTCCAGCCTCTGAAGGAAAATTAACAAATCATGAGCACCAAAATGAAATCTATATATATGCTTGGAAATTGAGAAGTAGAAAAATCTCTCTGAAAATTCTATATATCATCATGCAGAGGAGTCTTACAAAAAATGTGCGTGGCCAATTTTCTTCAGCAGCAGGACAGATCACAGGCGTAAAATTTGGCGAAAAACCATCACAATCCTCCCCATATTCACACACATCCGATATTTGAAATCCGCAACTAAAATTCTCAATTTTGGCAATGCCACCATTAGACCCCATTTTATAATCCATCCATGTGGGCACAACCATATCAGAAATCCCAAATATTTCAGGCATTGAATTCGTTGCTGGAATCGGCGACATGATCTCAGATTCCCCTTGAAAAATATCAAGGGCACCACAATTTTTATGATCATAAAACGTTGGAAAGCTATGATCTTGATGATCACCCAACTTTGCTCCACCACTAGGACTAGAAATTGCACCACTTGACATATTTGTGCTAGAAAATGAACCGGTTCTAGCATATCTATGATCTTGATCCATTACAGATGAAATCTCTGAAAATTCATCTGGAGAAAAGTGATAATCAGAATGGAAATGAGGAATGGAAGCCATTAAAGAGAGGAAATGGAACTGGTTTGTGGGGTTTAGCTACTTTTTTTTTTTTTTTTTTTTTTTTTTGCCTTGTGTGTCACTAAACCAATAAGGCTACAACATATATAGGATATAGCAATGTGGACTGTGAACTGGCTTTAGGCAACTTGTTCTGCCCGGAACTGTCCGGGTAGGACGTAGGACACAGGACATGGCATGATAAGACACAATTAGGAAACAAGGCTAGCTGCCAACTAAACTGACACTGTGTAATTAGCTAGTTGTACTGTTTTATTAAGCTGTAAACGCATAAATTTAGCAACTTCGGTACTTTTTTGTGAATTTATCCTTCACCACTTGTTTTTTTTTTTTTTTTATAAGTGTAATTCTCTACAAGAAAGAAAACTAAACAAATGTAAGGAGCATTCCCTAAGAATTATAAAAACTAATTACCAAGTCCAAACTATCTTAACCAACAGAAAAACAAACAAAAGCTAAAGAAAGTTAAAAAAAATCAAACAAATAGATAGCCAAAACAACAGTTAGGATATCAATCTAGCAGATATATGAAAAACCTTAAATTAATCGACTGGTTGTTCAAACAGGACCCTAGAAACAGATATGTTACCAAAGGTGAGTAAATTAAATGTATAATTGAATTAACCAAATAAAATATAAAATTAATTGAAAAAACCTAACCAAGTTATCAAATAAAAAAAACAATTAGAAATTAACAAAAACAATTCAGTTCAGTTTTGGTTATAAATTTGAGAAACTGAGAAAATTAAATCGAACCAAAATTAAGTATTTTAACATAGAAAAACAATTCAAGTCCATTACTTCAAAGCTTCTCAAAAAACACAATTAAAAAACCCATGGTCTAATTCAATTTTTTTAAATAGAAATCAAAATGGACTAAATTTTTTAAAATAAAAAACCAAAATAATCTGAAGTCCATTACATCAAAACCTCTAAAAAAAACCCCAATTGGAGGACTCAAATACTAATTTGGTTTTATAAATAGAAAATTAAATTGAATCAAACTATCCATTTTGAACTGATATTTCAGTTCGATTGGAATTTTTATCCATACTAAACTAAACCAATTGATGCTCACCCTTATATATCACCACATGTACAAGAGGAAATTTTATGTTTTTATTTTTTTCTGGCTAAAACTAGTCTTACCAGCAAATCACAGGGCTTGTGGGGTTTTTTTTTTTTTTTATACCTCCTAAAATATCATAATTCATTTTGATAATCCAAGAGGACCAATCAATTATACAATTTAAGTTCGGATTCAAAACCATTATATATATATATGTGTGTGTGTGTGTGTGGTTATTACATGTGGTATTTTGTTTAACTTCTTAAATAATGGATCAACATATTTTTAAAATTTTACTTTTTAGCCTAAGTGCAAATATAAAAGGACCAAAAATAGGGTGATAATTCAATGTACCTAGGCTTGGTGGAATGCCAAGTTTAGATAATATGGGTCTAGCTTGCTTCTAAGCCCAATATTCTTAAGTTCAGCTATGAGCTTAAGAAACATTTCAAATGCAGACGAAATTAACCATACATTAGGATGCTACTGGCTTGAACCCAACCTGTAATACCGAAAAACTTCCCTCGCAAACCCTTAGAGAGGGAAGTTATACCCTAACTCGTACATGCATATTAGGGTAGTATTTTCAAAGTACTCCTAGGCGAAGGCCAAGGTTAGTTGACTAATTCTTTCATTCCTGGAAGGAAATTTAGCAACATAATCTCTTAGTTGTTGATCATTTACAAAGGCCTCCTTATATATGCTTAAGGTGTTAGATGCATTATCCTCAAGGGCTTGAGGTAGCCTTTCTTTCCCCCAGGGTTCCTTAGAGGCAATAGAGGAATATGAACTTCTCCGATGTTAAAAACTACCTTTCCCCTTCTAGAGATAGATGCTGGAGTTCCATCCTTTCTAGTTTTAAGGTCTAGTCTAATAGACCCTTGTCCCCTACTACTTCCACCAATTTCTAGTTGGAACCTAAATTCACCACCTGAGAAATTTTGGCGTATATGTGTGATTACCTATTGTCCAAACACTCAAAACTTTATTCCTGAGCATATTAGATTTTAAAACATCATTAATTAGCATTGTTTGTGGAGAACTAATAAAAAAAGCCATCAATTGTTCTTTTAAGACTGGTTTTTGACATTCTTAATCGCTATCAATGGTAAACAATCAAGATATCCTTGGTATGGAATGCATCACAGACATTGTTATAGTTGTTGGCATATCAACCCCATCAAAGATCAAAGTTTCAATAATTCATCAACCAAGTGCAAGCCATTACTCAAGTCGGGATGGCAACTTAGAGGCAATATTAGACCTAGTCATCCCAGCAAGTCTTGGCACATGATGTATCACCCTCAATCTTAACTTCTCAACCCTAAGTTTTCCCCTCTACCATAAGATAATTGTATTATTTAGAAAAGTCTGGATGAAATGACATGAAGAGTTTTTTGCCCTGACAATCTCCTAGTCTTGTTAAAGGTTATTTTTGTTGACGTGAAGCTTTCTTAATAAGTGGTCATTCTAAACATGATCCCTTTAGCCATGACAGGATAGAGTTAGCTATATTTTTTGTCGTTCCATGCTAGAATTCTCCAAAGCCTATTAAACAAGAATATGGGAGAGATTTGGCAGATAGATACATACAAGATGAGCTCTACAGTCCTCATGAGAAAAAGGGATCACTTTTATCTAAATGAGTCTTACACACCCTCATCCCTAAGGAGTGTATCTCTACAAAAATGACTTTAGACATCAACGATGGTTTGACAAATTTATGAGAACATGTCCAAAATATATATAGTAACATGGATTTAATCATCTAAGACGGTGATATTATATGCAAGATCCTCCCTACAACTTTCAAGTGGTCAGCACGAGCCTTGTATAGCAACCCAAAGCTAAGATCTATCATGGGTTTTAATGACCTCTGTGTTAAACTTGTGTCATGATTTAGAACTAGTATACACGCCAAGAGGAGCTCTATAAAACTCTTTGACATTACTTAATCAGGAGGAAAATCCACCAAAGTATATTTAAAGAGGTTCAAAATGCTCAAGGTGAAGGAATTGACTGAGTTGATAGCCTCAAAAGCTTTAATAAATGGAGTGGGGGAATGTTCTTTATGGAACGACTTATATGCCCTAGCAAACAGAAGCCTCTTAAAGGTGAAGCAGGTCATGCAAAATCATATACAGTTAGAAAAACTAATATGTTGAAACATGGGCCTCCATATTTCTACTAAAAGTTTCAAGATAAGAAACCTTTCAAATAGAATCGCTCCCCCAAACGAAGAGAATAATTCCAAGAAAGGTGAAAAAAGATCAGTTAGAAAGCACATACAATACCCTAATAGGAGCTATACAACTCCCTTGAATTCCACCCTCGCAAAAGTCATTACAACCATAAAAAAAAGATCTTGATCAATATTTACCCCTTATGGTATCGGCTCCACACACACACACTTCTAAAAAGTTTTGTTTGTTCCACAAGGATAAAAAGCATGATATGAAAGATCACCTCACGCTAAATAAAGAGATTGAGAGGTTGATGGCCAAGGGTTATCTGAAGTAGCTTGTTAAGAGGCATGCCCAAATGGAATGAGACATAGAAAAATCCAATCAACTTATTCAAGTTCTGCCTATGATCAATATGATTTTAAGAGGGACCTCATTAAAGGAAGATGCTTTTAGTGGAAAATAATTATGGAATATAAGTAAAGGCTTATGAATAGGACGTGTAGCATGAACCAATCAGTTTCACTTCAAAGATGGAGAGTGGGTGATTTACACCTATTAAGATACACTAGTAATTTCAACAATTCTAGCCAATTATGGAGTCCATAAGTGTTGGTGGATGATAGGAGCTCAGTGAACATCCTTTCCAGAGAGGTGATGTCCTATATGAGGATATATTCCTTAACAGTCACTCTTGTAAAAACTTTTTAGGTTGGGATTAAGGGTTAGAAGTGTTAGTGAAGGGCAACTTAGAGATCCCTGATCATGTTTGGACTCTCCAATAAAACTTTATGGTGATAAATATGGCTTTGGCCTACAACACCATAACAAGAATGCCTCTCTTGCATAAGATCAATGCAATCATTTGCACCTGATGTTTAGTTTTGAAATTCCCTACTTCAAAAGAGGTGGCTATTATAAGAGAAACCTAAGAGGCCTCTAGGTATTGTGTCTCTATATGTCTGAAAGGAAAAAGGTCTTTGGTTCTAGACCATTTAAGGTCCTTAAAGGAAGGGTGAAGATCATAATTAAGGCCACAAAGTAGCTGAAAGAAGTGATTGAGAGGAAGAGGAGGGAGTCATCACCAAGATAGGCTCAACCTTAGAACAAACTCAATAACAATTACTGATAGATTCCCTCATCACCTTTAATTTTGATTTTGTTTCCACCAATTCAAACATGTCAGGGATCAATCCAAGCATATCTACTTACAAACATCAAGTTAATCCAACTTTCTCTCTTATCCAATAGAATAAGAGAAAATTTAGAGAGTAAAGGTAACAGACAAAACTATAGAAGTGGATAAATTATTAATTGCTAGTTTTATTTGTAAGGTCATGTATCTGGGCTAGCTAGCTAATATGGTCATGGTAAGAAAAATGAAAAATGGATTATATATGTGGATTTCACCAACCTAAACAAGCATGTTCAAATAATAGCTTTGAGCTTCTTCCTTAGCAGCATGGAGCACATCCCTATGAATATCTTTAGATGCCCTCATCTTAATTATCCCTTGCTTCAGAGCATCTATTTCATTTTAAGTAAGATGAATCTCCTTTTTAGTGGAGCCTAACTAAAGGAGAACACCTCTCATATTGTCATCCAGCTATGTATAAGATACCTTGAGGTCCCTCAGCTCATCCTCCACTATAGCCTTTTCATCCCTTAGCCTTTGAAGGGCATCTGGTTTATCTTGTTATTGGAAATAGCCTCTCTCATTTAGATCCTTTTAGCAGTCTAGCACCCCTTAGAATAGGTGTATATCATGAAAGTCTATCATGGATAAACAATTGTTAGAAATAATAGTCATAAAACTAAAATAATGAGGTCAGACAAGAGAGTTTCTTACATTGAAAGTTATTTGTTCAGTTAAGGTTAGAAAGTGGTTGTAACTCTCATAAAAAATCATGAAGATGTCTGAAGAAATGGTCAGAACCCTTTTCAGGTGCTTCACCACTTCTAGATAAGTCTTGCACACCTTCATTTCTAAAAAAGTATATCTTCATAAAAATAACTTTAGACAACTAAGAAGTTTCACAGATCCATGAGAACATGTCCAAAATATACATAGCAACCTGGATTTAATCATCCAAGACGGTGATGTTATATTAAAAATCCTCCCCATAACTTTTAAAGGGTCAACACGAGTCTGGTATAGCAACCTAAAGCTAGGTTATATCATGGATTTTAATGACCTCTGCTTTAAATTTGTGTTATGATTTAGCACTAGTATACACGTTAAGAGGAGCTCCATAAAACTCTTTTACATTACTCAATCAAGAAAGGATTCCACTAGGGTTTATATGAAGAGGTTCAATGAAAAAATGCTCAATGTATAGGAATGGATTAAGCTGGTAGCCTCTAAGGTTTTAATGAGTGGACTTAGGGAACATTCTTTATGAAAGGACTTGTATACCCTACCAAACAGAATCTTATTAAAGTTGAAACAAGTTATGGAGAATCATAAATGGGTAAAAGAACTAGTATGTTAAGAGATGAGCTTCCCTATTTCTACCAAAAAGTTCAGGATGAGAAACCTTTCAAATAGAATTGATCCCTCGGTAAAAAGAATAATTCCATGAAATTTTAAAAAAGGTCAATGAAGAAACATATACAATACCCTAAGAGAAGATATACAACTCCCTTGAATGCCTACAACTCCCTTGAATGCCACCCTCATAAAAATCTTTACAACCATCAAGAGGAAAGATTTTGTTCAATATCCACCCTTTATGGTATCGCCTCCACGTACACACCTTTAAAATGTTTTATTTATTCTACAAGGATAAAAGGCATGACCTAGAAGACTACTTTACACTGGATAAAGAGATTGAGAGGCTAATAGCCAAGGGTTATCTGAAGCAGTTTGTTGAGAGGTATGTCCATATACAATGAGAAAAAAAAAGTTCAACCAACTTATTCAAGCCCTGTTTGAGATCAATGTGATTTTAGAATGGACTTTAGGAGGGAAAGACACTTCTAATGGGAAAACAAAGTATGGAAAATAGACAATGATTCTTCAATAGGACCTATGGCATGAAGCTATAACTTTCACTCTAAAAGACAGAGAATGAGTGACTTACCCCAAGAGGATACATTGGTAATTTTCATAATTTTAATCAATCGTAGAGTCCACATGGTGTTGGTAGATGTCCTAGATGGGGATATATTCCTCAATGATGACTCATGTAAAGACCTTTTTGGTTAGGATTAAGGGTCAGAAGTGTTAGAGAAGGTTGCTCTAGAGATCCCAATCATATTTGACACTTACCTTAAGTGCTTTACTCTTTAATAAACTTTTATAACAATAGATATAACTTTGGCCTAGAACGCCATAATAGGAAGGCATATCTTATATAAGATCAATGTAACCATCAACATCTGGCATTTGGTCTTGAAATTACCTACTCTAAATGGGGTGGCTATTGTAAGAGAACACTAAAAGAACTTTAGGCATTGTGTTTCTATATGTTTGGAAGGTAAAAAATCTTTGGTTTTGGACCAATTAGGGTCCTTCAAAGAAAAGATGAAGATCAGGTTTGAGGCCATAAAGCAGCTGAAAGAAGTAATTTTAGTGTAAGAGAAGGGAGTTGTCATTAAGATAAACTCAATATTGGAACCAATTCAATAGCAATTATTGACAGATTCCCTTTTCACCCTTAAGTTTGATTTTGCTTTCAACACTTCAGACATGTCAAGGATCAGTCCGAACATAGTTACTAACAAACTTCAAGTCAATCCAACTTTTTCTCTTGTCCAATAAAAGAAGAGAAAATTTAGAGAGTAAAAGTAGCATGCAATAATTATATAAGTGGATAAACTGTTGATTATTGGTTTTATTCATGAGGTCATATATTCGGACTAGCTGGCTAATATGATCATGGTAAAAAAATTAGAAATGGATTATATGTGTGGATTTCACCAACCTAAACAAAGCATGTCCAAATGATAACTTTTGGCTTCTTCCTTAGCAGCAATGAGTTTATCCCTTAGAATATCTTTGGATGCCCTCATCTCAATTATCCCCTACTTCATAGCATCCATTTCATTATAAGTCAGTTAAAGCTCATTTTTAGTGGAGCATAACTGAAGAAGAACACCTTATATGTTGTCCTTCAGTTATGTATAGGCTATCTTGAGGTCTCTCAACTCATCCTCTACTATAACCTTCTCATCCATTAGCCTTTAAAAGGCAGTTTGGTTTGTCTTATGCTTAGCAATGGCCTCCCTAATCTAGACCCTCTCAACCATCCAGCACCTCTTAGAATGAATGCATATCATGAAATTCTATCAAGAAAAAATAATTGTTAGAAACAATAGTCATAAAACTAAAATAATAAGGTTAGACAAGAAAGTTTATTACATTAAAAATTATTTTTCCAAACAGGGCCAGATGGCGATTATAACTATCATCAGACCATTTGGATATCTAAAGGAATGGTCAGAACCCTCTACAGGTGCTTCGCCACCTCTAGGTCTTTCTTCCTACAGTCAAATCTCCTACCAATGACAACTTTTATGGCCTGTATTTCCTCCTTAATCAAGGTGGGGAAAGTAAAGGGGGTTCGACTGAGGACAATGCCAATAAAAATATCGTTAAACCCAGGTTGTCCAACCACTAAGAAAGCACCCTAAATAGAAATCTCAGTAGCTGAAGAGGTCTCTATTGTTAAGAATAGGGCTAGAGGCATCAATAGTGGGATGGCATGATAGGTCTCTACAACTAAGGTTATAACATCATACTACACAGAGGTGGAGACTTTTTTTCTTTTAAAGTTAGCAACATCACCCACAATCTCTTAAAGAGGGTTCAACTTTATTTGACCCCCAACTAGGGGAGAATGACTTCCTCTACCCTCTATTTCTATAGGAGTAGTTGCTCCTGCTATTTTTTCCTCATGAACAATGTCCTTAAGAATAATAAACTAATGTATATTGATAAGTTTGTGTTCCATCTTTACTCTAGTCCTAGCTCCACTCAAGTCAAGAGAAGAAGACACCCTCCTTGATGTAAGCAAGCTCTTCTTTATAGACCTTGTTGAAGGTTCTCATTCTCCTTTAACTATTAACCTTGCATGGAAACAAAGTAAAAAATGAATGCTTAGATACATAGAAATAAGGGATAAAGAGGTTGCATACTTTACAATATGATCTGGTAATGCCTTTTGGTCATCTTATTAATGTCATACTCAATTGAGGTTGAGCCTAACAACACATGTTTTTTTCTCATATGAGCTCAAATAAGGCATACTGTTCATTTTAAGGGGAGAAACTCTCTAATAGTTATCATAACCTCAAATTTCTTACATCTCATCTCTAAGGCTAACTGTCTCTTTATATCTCATTATCAACTGCCTTCTCTTCCACTTTTTGACATGTGTAGGCTTGCCCTATAAGGTCCCTTTCATAAATCCAGCGGGTATATTGGTGAAGGTAAAAGAACTAGCACCCATCATTGTCGTCATCAGTACTAGCAATCAAATGGTAAAAAGTCCTAAAGATGTTTACTATAGGCTCAATTCCAATGTGCCTAAGGAAATTGTCAAATGTAGACAAAGTTACCCATCCATTGGGATCCAGTTGCTCTAGACCCAACCTATAATACCAATAAAACTTCCATCACAAACCCTTAAAAAGGGAAGTTATACTCCAATTCATACATACATATCAGGGTACTATTTTCAAAGTGCCCCCAGATAGAGTCCAAGGTCGGTTGGCTAATTCTTTCATCCTTGGAAGTCCTTGCGTTATAGTAATGTCCTGGTACATTACAATAAAATTGACTAATTAAGGAAGAGCTTGTCTGTTTGGTACCATAAATGGTCTCATCATCAATCTTACAAGTTAGTCTAATGAAAAAAGGATAAGGCTTGAACCTTTCATCTAATAGGAAATGAATACCAATTCGATGACCTCAAACCCTTAAGGGTTGAAAACTTTTCTCACTCTACATGTTCAAGTTTTATTACCCTTTTCGAAGCTATAAGTTTTTAATTTTTATGGGTTACGTAGTATGGAACCTTCTATAAGAATATATGATAAATTCTTGATAATTTAAAAGCTGCATGATTTGACTCAACTAGTCTCAAACAATAGATTACCTTAAACCCACACGGGTTGCTCAATCTATATGTTCAAGTCCTTCTATCTTTTCAAAGCTGTGAAATTTAAATTTTTTATGAGCTGTGTAATGTGGGACCTTCTATTAAAATATATAATGAATCCTTGATAATTTAAAAACTAGCATAATCTTACTTAACTAGTCCAACAAATACTCCAAGTTAGTACTAATAATGAATGGCACAAAGGAACTAGCAAACACTCTAAGTTTTGTGTGTGTATACAGTATGTAGATGAGAAGCATATTTATGTGATTGAATTTCACTCTCTTTATATTTTTTTTAAAAATATTTGTAAAATAACATAGTTTGAAAAATAATTGGCAAATTAGCATAATTTATACATGTTGCCATTCACAATCATGATTTTGAAACGCAATAACTTAAAATGTCACTATTCTAAGTCACAACATGTCATGCAATTTAACTTGCAACTCTATTCTCTCTCTAAACTCCAACCATCTACATTGTCTCTCTTTAAAAAAAACAGTCAAAATTGTTGCCCATAATCTTAGAACACACCAAAAAATCACTCTCCCCATCTCCAAGCCTTCATTCACCATGTTTGGCATCAGAATCGCCGCCTAAAGCAATGCCACCACTTCCTAAGGCATGTGCATTAGACGGCAACCACTCCCCAGTTAAAAAAAGATAAGTAAACAACCTATATTTGTATTAATTTGGTGTGTTTCATTGTTAATTTATGTTTAATTTGTGTTTGCTTGAAATTAGGATTTAGTTTGTTTGAAATTCGGGTTTGATTGAATTGTGTTAAATTAGCTATGAATTTATACCCTAATTGAAATTGAGAAATTTGATTAAATTTTATTAAATTAATTATGCATTTAGGGTTGATTTCATGCAATTGAGCATGAAAACAAAAAACATGAAATAGTTTAAATTGTTATTAGTTTGGTTTGCATTGATTTTTTATATAAGTTGCTGAAAATAAGGATTTTGATTGAATTGTGTTACATTAGCTATGGATTTATGAAATTAGGATTGATTTCATGTAATTAAGAATGAAAATATTACAAATTACGTTGAATTTTTATCAATTATGCTTTATGTTGATTTGCAGCTAAGTTCTTGAAATTGAGGATTTTGATTGATTTATGTTAATTAGCTATGAATTTATACAATTAGGGTTGATTTCATACAAATGAACATGTAAGCAACATGTTAGGTTGAGAAATGCCTTACTAGGAAAACATGTCATGCTCGCCAATATATATTTCTCAATATATTTATAATGTACTTTGTTATAGCTATATATCTATTATTTTTAATTTTTTTTGTTTATTAAGGTTTTTTATTTATTTATAATATTATACTTGTTGAATATTACATTATATAGGTACATTTATATAGGATGCCTTGTACGCAAGGTTGTGGATCTTTTTTTATGAGGAGCATCAACTCTCAGATGCTAACTTGCTTAGTACACCTGATTTATTTGTTGGAGAGGTAAAGTCATGGTACTTGGTTATTAGGTTCGCTAATACTTTTGTTTTATGAATGCAGGACAAACACAAATCAGAGAACGCATTTATTAGTAATGTAAGTATATTTAACTTGTTATGTAATGTGATTAGTAACTTCAATTTAACACTTTTGTTACTTTATATTCAATGTACTTATGTTTTAAATTATCTATGAATATGACATGTTGTATTGTAGGATGAGGTTAAGATGGATTATCGAATACATAAGATGATGAAACTACATGATCGGGTTAAGCCATTTATGTTCCAGATATATTTTTTATACATTAGTTATTTTGAACACTTCAAGCTTGATCATAGCTTGATCTATGCATAGACTGAGTGATAGAGACATGGGATGCACACATTCCACCTCAAGAATAGGGAGATGACACCCATATTTTAAGACGTGGCTATTTTGCTTAGACATTCCATCAATGAATGGGTAGTCACAATCAAGGAGTATGTGATCAGGTTGTGCTATATGAGCATGCATTTGGAGTGGCACCCCATTTTTGTAAATTGAAGAGTGGTAGTATACACCTTAAAAGGTTTAAGAAGATAGTTGTCACACCACCAAATGAAGCTGCGACAAAGTTTTATACAAATATTTATTATATTATTATTTTAATTTGTGATTTGTAATGTTAGGTTATGTGGGATTAAAATGTTTGATAATAATCTCATACATGTGTTGTCATTTTATCAGAGCAAGCTAGATAAATTGCAACCTTTCTAAGTATGTGTTTAGTAATTCATTTGTATTCAACTTAACTTTTACCTATTTAGTCTTTTTATATGTTTGACACTTGTGTTTTAAATTATGTGGGCTCTGTATGAAGATGAAAAACTACCAATTACACTTGTATTTTGCACTAGTTGGATGGACATATAAACAATTATGGTTTTGTTAGTGTTTTTAAATGGATGAGATATATTACCTTGATCAGGTAATATGACAGTTCGACTATGAAAGGTAAGTAGGAACAAGATATTTACTAAGATGCATCATGTGATTACAAAGGATGAATATATGATTTGGTATATGGATATAACATGTCAGGTCATCACACCATATCCCGAGCAAGTTCCTCTACTAGAAGACTTGCAATATGAGCAACATGTATATCAAATTCAAAAGACCGTAAGTGATCATAACTTTTTAGAATTAATATATGTTGAATGATGTGTTTTATTTGTAAAACCTTTAATGTATAAATTTAATGAATTTTAGGTTGTCTTTTTATTATGAAAGTGATACGAACTAAGTCAGGTCCAAATTTAGCCTTAAAATGTTTGTTAACCAGTTTGACAACATCAGACATATCTTTTAAATCGTACATCGGATCAAGATGAAATTTTACAAGGAGATACTGGACATATAAAAATATGTTTTGGTAAGCTTTCAGGTCAAATGAAGTCTGATGACATATTATTTTAAAAGGTTGAAGTTATTAAATGAATCTTGTCAAATCTGTCAAACTAGACCTCCATGTACTGTTTCGAAACTATCTGGAGCTACAGGTTGCATTTTGTTGCGATTAAAGTTGGGATGGAAACTAGATATCTCAAGCTTTCCAACCATATATTATAGGCCTAATAATTCATCCAGAAAAAAAAAACGATGTGTTTGAAGTCAAGACTAAAATCCGCCAAGAATGTGTGGAAATTGGAGATTCAGGCTACATAGAGAAATTTTAGCATGAAAACTTTATTTTTATTATCTTATTTTATCTATTTATTTTTGAATAATTATTTTTAATTTGGGTTTGTTCTGATCTATTAGACATTGTTTAGGGGTTTATTTCATTATTGAACTCATGCTAGTTAATTATTAGTTTAAGCCCATTAAATTGCACCAAAAAAGGTTTATTGGGGTTAGTTAGAGGAGATCATATTATTTTTGTGAGCTGCAAATTTAGACAGCAAGTGGAAGAATAAACGTGATTTTTTCTTTTGTTTGTTTGTGGCAAAACAACTTTTCTTTTCAAGGAAAAAGATCGTATACTAACTTATCAAAGATTAACTGGCTCAGTGGCATTATTCACATACTTAGAGTTCTTAGATACAAGATTATCTTTGGGATGAAGTCTTTTTCCAATACATTTGGTTTTTAGGTACAGGGTTACCTTTAAGTCAAGGTTATATCAAACCTGATTGTTGGTTTTCTGGGTTGTTATCTATTTTGTTAGGGGTTACTTGACCATGTGATCAAAAGGTTCGCATCAAAAAAGGTCAAGAGGTTGTCTTTATACTTTGTAATCTTGATGAAGAAGGATGAGGATACATATATGCATCTCGTTAGCTCATTACTTATCGCACTGCACTTGCAAACGTGGGAGAGATTAACTCATGATGATATCATGGTTAAGGATGAAGCCACCTAGGCTTCTACAGTTGTGCTATTAACAAACCCAGCCCATCCATTATACGACATACGATATTTTGTTTTGTTGTTTTGTAATTGAGTTTTATGTTGTGTTGTTTTATTAATTATGAGTTTGCAATTAATTTTAATATTTTTAGTATATTTATAATATTGTTTTTGATTGGTTAAGTTGAGATTTGGATTTTTTCCAGATATAATGTGGAGAACTAGAATATTTGAAGTACTAGAATTGAAAATCAAAATCTTACGAACAAAGATAACATGATTGTTTATTGAGATTATTGAATTTTTGGATTTGCAAGTGTCATGAACCAAATATTTGTAAGATTAACAATCCAAATAATTGTTAAGCAAGTGTCATTAACCAAAGAATTGGAGTTATTATGCAATTGATCCTAAATTCAAATGAAATTTTAATTATAAAATTCTTGATAAAAAAAAATAATTACAAGAAATGAAAACATGACAAAAATTATAGTTATTATGTAATTTACCATAAATCCAAAAGAAGTTTCGACTACAAGCTAATTTAAAACCACATAAATTATTAGAAATGAAACATAGAAAAAAATATATAGTTTTTATACGATGCTTAATTGTATAAGAAAAAAAGTCTAATCCAAACGGTGTTAGGATTAGTTCACTACCACAAAAGTTAATCATGAATGGACAAACTACATGGATAATTTTGCTAAGATGAAAGTTTTAAGATAAAAATAAACTTAGTAGGTTTCATTTTTAGATCATTAAGATAAAAAAAATGTGTGATCATGTTAAATTATTTTATTATCCTAACACCAATAGCCCAATTACCCTCACTTGTTGAAAATAGACCAAGAAAAACATGACAAACAATTCCTTTTATGTCTTTGTCATTTAAGGGTTGTTTGTGTTTTGATGGTCGTCAGTGTTCCAAAATGCAACATACGAGGAAGTTGCATTTTGTAAACATGACATTTATTTTATGTCGAGTTTTCCAATAGTAACTTCTTTATGTTGTATTTTGAAATTGTGACAAGTGCAAACTGTGTTATTTCACTAGTATTTTATTGTCGCTATGTTATTATGTCAAAATTTCAAGTTTTCTTTTACACGCACATGTACCACTGCAGGGCAGGGCAACATGCAGCTTTCAGCATTCAATTGCTAAGATAGTCTTGGGAAAGTGAGACCTTACAGTGAAAGCGTGTGTCATGGAAGCTTTCTTCAGAGAATTTTGAATGGGGTATCTGGTTCAAAAAGATTTCTTTGAAAGAGTTATCTAAACATATTGCACAATCTTTAGTTATCTTTAGAAGAAAGGAAGAAAAAAAAAAGATTCCTGGTTTACCTATACTGTATCAACACAGATTTAGATAAATCAAAAGGGCAACATGGGAATACAAAAAATACAATGAAACTGCTAAATAAAGGACACTGGGGGGGTTGCTTCTAGTTCAAAGGTTTATCTTTTCATGAGCCATTTGCCACAAAAAGCAAAATGAGGAATAGACAACGGAAGAGATATGAGGATTTTTTTTGTTTAGACAGTACTCATCGTATCAGGTGCCTCTGCCTGCCCTTCCCTTCATATCCCATCAACCAACTTAGCCAGCAATCCCGTGATTATACTGCCCACTTGTGTTTAAAGAATGGTTCCCTCCTTAATTAAGCGGTGTTCTTATTTCTAAAAAATTTACATATTCCAGAGGGGGACGTAGTTTTTAGATATTTTAGAGGGCCCAAACATGGTTAAAAAATCCTAGAGATTATATGAATAAAAGCAGCTTCTTTTTTCCTTCTTCCAGAAATGTATGGTGCGGTGCTTTTCAGTTTTCACCCTAGTTTGCAGCTACAATCTTGAGGTTAGCTATTCTAGATATCTCTTTCCCCACCATTGCCATTGAAGAGGTAACTTAATCCTATATATTCTCTCAATCTACGAAAGAACCAAACAAATTCTCGAGGGAATAGATCACAGTTACTTGTGACAGTCGTAGTTAGGGGCTTTGGGGGAGGTACTGTCATGATCTGACAGAATTGCATCTGATGTCTTTTTTATCCTCTCTTCCAAGTGGGCTCTCTATTCATGGTCCAACAACCTCATGTTGGTGCATGAGGCCTGGAAGTGAATCTAAGCTGTATCTTTTTTGAAGCATAAGATCACTACAGCACTTTACCTATTCTTTAATTATTTCAACTCTAGAAGTATTCTTGTTCTATAGAGGACACTGCTTTTGTTTTTCTCTTAGGCATGTTGAGAGGATCCTTTGTTCAAAGATTTGTCAAGCTTTTCTTGTGCAAGCAGCTTGGCAATGCCCCCTGATATCAGGTTGCTTTTCTTGTGCAAATCTGGCAGAAGATTTGACTGAAACAGCAATGTTCTCGCGACAGAAAAAGGACGTATAAATAAGCATGAAAGACAATCCCTAGTGAAAAAATATTGAGATGTTGCGAAGAACAAATTAATTATTAATCAAACAATAATCCCCTAATCCTGTTTTGCTTTTGCCAATGGCCTGTTTTAACATGGAGCTTTCATATGCCAAATATTCTGGCATCATGGCAGGGATTGTATATGTTTAATTATCGCTCGATTGCGTTTATGACTGGGGAAAAAAAAAATGGGTGCAGGTTCTCATTAAGATTGCCTGATAACATCCGCTGCTTCAACAATTCACAATTTAAGATGCAACTTCAAAGATCCTTCTTGATTGATTTATATTTATTGCAGGTTACCGTTGGAACTCGAAGAGCTTAACAGTGAGGGAGGGGCGGAGGGATAGAGAGATGAGGTGAGTGATGGATAATGCCACACTGAAGAAAATTACCTCTTATATGAAAGTAAATAAATCAAAATCTTGCGAAGGTAATGTCGACAAGCACTTATGGTCGGGCAGGTCATGCAAATTACTCCGATTATTTACACAGAATATGCCTAACAATTCTAGTTGCTGAAAATAAACAGGTAACTTTTTTTCCGACAAGTCATATGCCTTGGAGAATTTATGCCAAAGCAATCCTCATACAAGATGGTAACGACTCTGATCCACGACCTACAAAGCATGGCTGTCGGTTGAGTTAGAATAGAACATGTTCAAAGCTTTGTTAAGATGATAAATATTTGAAATCAGTGATATTAAATTACACAAAAATAGTCATTACTGATAAACTACAAAAACAGAAGGTCTATTTCAGCAAGGCAGCTTCAAACCAATGAAAGTTCATGTGCGAGTATGCAAACACCCAGATGAGAAGGAGAGATTGCCCTTAAAGGTTTCATCCAGGGACATTGGCAAAATCATTTCCTCTTTATAAACCAGAACAGAAACTTACCCCCACACACCACCCCACCTCTGACACACAGACTGAAGACTAGGAACATGCATACCTGATTTCTATCTAGAACCTTGCTAGCTACATGACAGCTTGAGGCCTAGTGTATGTTGCGATTAAGCAATCCTCGGAATGAAAAATAAAGATCTTTGTTATCTGTCCCGAATATCTCTTCTGCTTTCCTTAAAGTTTCCTGAAAGATAATATACAAAAACATGTTACTCCTATCAACAAATGAAGTATGAAATATTCAGTTACATCAATATATTTTGTAAATTGAAGGATTCAATGCAACCTCTCGAGTTTGCTCTTGACCATTTAGTTTCTTGATGTTAGCCAGAAATGCACTGAACTGTTCATATGATAGGCGACTCCTAAATTACAAATGTAACCAAATTAGTGATAGAAGAACACAAATAATAGAGCTATAAATTTTAATAGCTGATACAATCAAAATACTAGACTAACCTGGCCTGACGAAAGAACTCCTTTCCATCCACACGTGGAGCACGCCCTAAAGAAAATTCCATTATAAAATTGAATAATGTCAGATGAGAAAATGTTATATTAAATTGTGATAGGATTGTAAGATTCCATAGACATCAATCAACAAATAACACAACAGAATGAGCACCAGAACAGATACCTGCTTGGTAAACTGTAAGAGGAGACTAGACTAACAAACAATAGCAGCAAACAAACAGATGTGTTGCAAATGGTCTGATATTGATATATGAAAATTTGAAATCATAAGAGATATAAACCTGGAATTGGATGTCCCCGGGGAGGAGAATTTGCCGCTGATGATTGCTGGCTTGATGGGTACCATGAAGAAAAGGAAGCTTGGCCATCATATTGAGGCTTTGTAGGAGATGTTGCACCTGAGGTTATCTGAGGAGATCCAGCAGCAGAATAACCTTTAGGAGATGCACTAGTAGAAATAATTTTTGGGGTTCCAGATGGAGTAAGTCGTGGTGTAATATATGGAGTGATAGAATATCTTTGCCCAGCATGCCTTGGAGCTGTTAAGACCAAACAATCAGCTTATAATTCGTGAATAACATGTACAGTTAGCCCTCTTAGCAGTAATATTATCATTCATTAATAACCTCATGTAATCACAAGAAATCGCCAGATTTCATAAAAGCTAGCCTGTTTAACATCAATCAACCATTAATCAAAAAATAAAATAATTACTATATATAATAAACATAAAAAAGGTCTGCTATAGGATATAAATATACTCCAAGATGCATATTGTGGTAACCATTTAGCGATTGAAGAAATCACAAAATCTCTCACAATAGAATGGGGAAAATTATACAACAGGCAGCAAGAGGCTTGTTTCAGTAAAATTAACATTTTTAGATAAAAGGGTAGAGCTGAATACAAAGAGCAACTTTCTTGATACTCAGTTCTTGAGAATTAAGATAAAAATCCAATAACCACTGGTTTCACTATATTTTTAAGGCAGTCGTATTTGAACAAGACCTTTCCCTCTGAATGATGGCACATTAACGCATTACATCATCAATATCAAAAATTATAGCTGTACATTTTCACTTGGAATGATTTGTGCAGATTCTCATTTGCGACTATTACTATGCTAGATGATGTTGTAGTAAAATGCTACTTTACTACTTAAATAAATGCAGTCTATTGTTTATGTTTGAAAAGTAGCTAAAAATGAATGCACAAAAGGTAACAGAACCCTACTTAAACCACTCAAAATAGATACACTTTAATACAGGATACCATAACAGATGAATGGATCTATTCTAGAAAAAAACATAACCATATATATTAAAAAAATAATAATAATAATAAAAGAAGAGCAGTCCAATACCCTCATCAGTGTTTCCCATATCTGTAGATCCATTGAAATTATGGTGGGCCACATAGCCATTCATCCCCTCATCTACAAAGCAAGAGAGTGTGGAGATAAGAAAATTGGTAATTTCCAGGGAGAAAACAGTTTGTATGCATCATGGTTTTATTTCAAAGAGTTTACTCAGTAGAAACAAACTTTATCAAGCCAGGTTATTAGTACCTTTTTCAGAATAGGCTCTAGGAACTGATTGATCACAGGTGCCAATATCCACAGTTTCAGCTTGCTGCTAAATAATACAAATAATCAGTGTCTCTTGAACTTCCAAAAACAAACTCTACATATAAAAAATCATTATTAACTTGAATTATATATCAAATGACCTATAATAGCTAAATGTGCCATCTTACCGATGAATTATCATCACTCAGTGACTGCATCAGTTGCCTCTTAAACGTCTCCAACTGCCAATACTCAAAACGTTTTAATAGTTCCTTTCGGCAAATGTCAAACATCATAAGCAACACCCTAGACTAAATATACAAAATGACATTCTTTTATAAAGATGAAACAGTGAAGGCTAATCAGCAAACAGCTATTTTTGTTGCTGTGTTTAGGTGTAAGATGTTAACAGAATCCTAAACAGAGACGACCCATATAAGCAAAACAGGGAAAAAAAAAAATACAAGCATTTTGAATAACTAGAAGTCTAGAATCTCACCTTCGCCAAATCACGTCCAAGTTTCTTTGCAGTCATTGCCAATGAATCCTTTTCCTTCGAAAGTTTCACCTTCATTTAATATCAAAACAATGATCAGATTCAATTCTGTTAACAAATACTAATAATCACCAAATAAGATTAGAAAAAAATAAAATTGTCTATTCCCTTCCCAATAAAACAAAAAACCCACCATTTATTTTCTAAAACCCATATCAAAAATCAATAAAATTAAACAAAATACCCCATTTTTTTTCAAACTCCCATTTGAAATATATATAATAGCGATTCTGTTCCTTTCTTTTCCCCCAACAAATTCAAAACCAAAAAACGGAAAAAGAAAAAAGAAATCAATCTTTTATCTTCCTTCCCCAACAAAATACAAAAACTCACCATCAAATTCATTTATATATATATATATATATATATATATATATATATATATATATAAACTAAATAGCCAAAACCCAACAACAAAAAAGGTCACAAACTTTCTCTCACTTAAGCCTTTATGAAGACCACCTACTCACATTTTCATCAAGTGCGAGACTCAATTTAGACTCAGATTCCTGGCAGACACGTTGCAAGTGACCCAATTTCTCTCGAAGCTCAAAAATAATCCGATCCTTATCGAACATCCTCTGCTTCATCCGACCCCTTTCAGATTCCAAATAGGAGACGCGGGATGCAATTGCCATGGAAGTAATCTTCCGTGCTAGATCCAATTGATCATATGGGTCCATTGGTATCACCGCTAAGATCTCATCTGGTAAGCTAAAATCAGTCCCGCCTGTTGTAAGTTGTGACATAGTTACTGACTATTAGAACAGAGATGAAGTTGTGTTTTTTCTTTTTTTTGGTTTTGGGTTTGGTTAAGGATGGTGTTGTGTTTTTTGTTGCAGGAGGGAGGAGAGGTAAAAGGCAATAATAATAATGATAGTAATAATAATAAAAACAAGTGAAGTTTTAATTTAAAAAAGACGGAAAGATGTGTGTTTGGGTTTGGTGGTGGTGGTGGTGGGAAGAGGTGGTGGTGGTGGTGGTGGTGGTGGTGTAATAAATTTGAATTATTGGAGGGTTAGTTGTCTTCCGCTAGGTTTGAAACTTAGACAGAGAGGGAGGGTTTTCTATCTAATAATCTAAGCCCAAGTTTCAACTTATGTATGGCAAGTGATAGTCTCCAGCGCAATATTTAATTAAATTACTAAATTATATTTTTATGATTTATCCTACATTTCTATTTTTATAACCCGGAGATTGCCATTTGAATTGGCTCATAATATACCTACTAGAAAAAAAAATTTACTTTATCTAAAAGATGAAAAGGGGACAATTTTGATGCTCCACTAAACCAAATTGTTTGATAAGAAACCATTGAGTATACATGTATCATCTATCTATCTTCTTTTGTTAAAGTACATCAAAACAAAAAAATTTGAGAATTAAATGTGATATCTTAAAATAAGTGGATTGGGATTGTGGTAGTAGTTGCGGTTCAAAGTGTTTTTTGCTTAAAAATACATCAAAATAATTTTTTTTATTTTAAGAAAATCATTTTTGAGATCAACACATTAAAACGATCTGAAAATGTAAATTTAACGATTTGAATTTTTTTGATTTATTGAGTTTTACTTTTCTAGTTTTACCTTTGTTATTTAAAGTTGTCCTTAATATTACTTTTTTTTCCTAAGAAAATTCCCACCTTGCATTTTTATCTCTTAATTTTGACTCATCAACCTTTTTTGTCATTTTATCTAGCATCTAGTCCTCTTTGATAATTGGGAGTCCTTGCTTATGACATTGTGATTGATTAATCATTTACACTTAAAAGTCTAGCAATACACGCTTAAAATTTTGTTAGTGTATTTGTTTTTGGTTAATCTCTATATTAAAAAAAAAATAGTTTTATTTTTATATTGTGATTTTACTTGCAGGAATCGTATGTGATCTCAATTCTATTTCTAAGTTAGAGTTGCATTTATGTGTAAATAGTCATCTAGTATCCAAATTTAAGTTTACAACTACCATGGATTCGACCTTGAGTGATAACCTTAGAATCAATCATAAACAAAACATCGTAGAGTTTGAGACATTGAGGTTAGGTGTCGTTAGATATGCCTTGACACAACCTGAGGAAACTAAAGATTGGAAAATGCATGTTATCTTTCACACCTATATCAAGTGTAAGGATAAGGGTTGCAAGATTATCATTGATAATGAAAGTTGTATCAATGCAATATTTTCAAATATTATAGCTCACTTAGACCTAAACAAATTCCCCCCATCCTAAGCTATATAATACATCGTAAGTTAATAATAACTCCTTAGTAGTTAATGAGAGATGTTTGTTCCTTATCAAATTCTTAAAATATCACGATGAGATTTGGTGTGGTATGACTCCAATTAATGTAGGACATGTCATTTTAGGTAGGCAATGAATATATGATTTAGACATCACCATTTCTAGTCAATTAAATTTATGTTCTTTTGCTTTTTAAGGTAGAAATATCAAACTCATTGGATTAACACCAAAACCTAGCAATAAGAACAAGAAATGAGATATTGAAGGAACAAGAACTTAATGCATTGAGTCTAAATGAGTTTGAGAATGAAGTTAAGGAACACATTTTTGTATTTAGTTTAGTTGTAAAAGAAATTTCAAGAAACTCTTTAGTGAAACTACCTAAAAAGGTAAATATGGCTAGTTTAATATAGGTCAAAAAAAGTTTGAAAAGAAAGTTCATAAAGAGTCAGTTTTGTCTCTTTTAGTTGTAAAAGTTTATAAAGACTCTATAGTAGAGTTACCTAAAAAAGTAAGTACAATATTAGAAGAGTTTTAAGAAGTATTCATTATGAGTTCCCTAATTCCTTAACCACTATACTTGACACCCAACTTGTCATAGATTTTAAGCAGCCTCCCGAGCTTCCTGATTCTTCACCCCCATGCTTGATATCCATCGTATCATAGATTTTGTACAACCTTCTAAGCTCCCTAATGCTTTTTAAAAATGATAAAATTCCCTCGAGAGTTTAGAGGAATAATTGATATGATTTATGTAAGGATTAAACAAGAAAAATTGGATATTTGAGTAAAATCACCTACCAACCAGTTTTATGGTATCAAGCATAAATCTTGATCTGACTGTTAGATCGGGCTGTAATTTTATGAGTAGACTCCTAACATATTGTTCTACCTTGGACTATAATTTCAGAGCAATTGGAGTTCAAGAAGGCTATATAAATTGGTAATAGTCGAACAAAATTAAAAAATATCATACAAATTTCTAATGATAATTTCATAAATAAGTGGAAAACTAGGAAAAATTTAGTTCTTCCTCTATTTATAACTAACCGGTCTATTGGAAAAAAAAAAAAGAAGAAGAATAAGAAAATGAGAGGATGAGAAAGCTTAAGTGAGGAGAGAATTCAAGGAAAAAACATGGAAGTGAGGAGTGAATGAGTGATTCTAACTAAAATTTCTCAAAGAAACAAAGGAAATAAAAGAAAGCAAGAAAGTTAGGAATTTAAAGTAAGGTTTTAGTGAGAGAAAATGAAGAATCTAAGGAGGAAAAAGGTGAATAGTAAACTGAATAATGCAATGACACTTGATTAAGGCTCAAAATATCTAGGTAAGTTGTTTTTATACAAGAATTTCATGTTTAATTATGTTTTTGGAGTAGAGTATAGAAATTACTAGATTGTGAGGAAATTAGGGTTTATGAAATTATTGAAATTGTGTAAAGTAGATGTTTTTCTTGTGATAAATGATGATGATGATGAGTTTAGATGGTGTTATTGAAGAAAAGTAAAATTATGGGAGATGGAAAAATTTTGGCCAACCAAAAATAGGTAAAAAAAAAAAGAGAATTATAGAACTAAAGTGAATGTTTAATTTTTATATGTATTTGGTATATGATGGTGTGTTGATAATGATTAGAATTGAATTAAATAAATTATCAAATTTCAATTGATTTTCTTGCTAGTATATTGTGAATTTGAATATATGTATAAATGTTGAAGGATTATATTAATGTGTTAACATTTAAAAATTGAGTTGGATAAACATGTTTTATGAGAAATTTATGAACAATTGAAGATCGAATTGTGGAGACCTTGATGAGATAAATGATTTATGGTTATGCAATTAGTCTAATTGATTAGGAGTTTATATATCAATGTGTTTAGCAATAATGTGTGGGAAAATTAAGGAACTTATCGGTAAGAAATGTGAATTACATGTTAAGAGCATATTTTAGAATATTTAAAATGGAATTGTTGAAATAATTAGCATGACAAATAGTTAACTTATTAAATGTAATTATATGTTAGTGGTAAGAATTAACATGATTAAGTGGGAATCGAGAAAGATGGAATGAATTCTGAATTTTGGCTAAAGTTGATCGATGGTTATTCTAAAATGGAATAAGGTATGGAAGAAGGCTTTTTTTGGCAGCCTAAATAGTAAGAAAAAGGGGTTGTTATGATACCCAAATTTTGACAAAAACAGAGGTTGTTTCGACATCCTATAGATATCAAAACTTGAAAATAATAAAATTTAGAGTTGGTTTCTTTAGGAAAGTTGTAGATATGGATATTATCTTTTAAATGAGATTGTGCTTGATTAATTTGGAGTGATGTAGCTCTAGATATGAGCTAAAAACTAAGGAAATGTCCAAACCAAACCAACTTCTAGATATATTTTTGATGTTACTGTAATTGTTGATCTTGAACTTGAAATGATGCAATTTGGAGTTAGTTTCTTTAAGAAAGTTGTATATATGAATGTTATTTTTCAAATGAAATTATTCTTGATTAATTTTGAATTATATAATTTTATATATAAGCTAAACATCGAGTAAAGGTCTAAATAAAACTAAATTCTACTAGAAAAATTTGTTTTTTGACTTCTAATTAGGTCGGGACTTGCTATTGATAAATTTTGAAACATTCTTCTTCATGAGAGTTGTAAATAAGTGTGTTTGATTTCAATTGAAACAAGTTTTACTTTATTTAGAGTTATGTAAATTTAGATATTGATGAAATACTAAAGAGGAGTCAGGTTGTATCTCACATGATAAGTTTTGCTCATTAATTTTTAGCTAGATTTGAGACTAGATAGTGATAGATGTTTGGACATGTTCCTTCATGAAAGTTGTGCTTAAAGATTTTAATTTCATTAGAAACTGACATTGCTTGATTTGGAGCTACGAAACTCCAGTTAAGGACTAAAGGCCACAAACAGGTCATGTTATAACTTGATAAACAAATTGTATGTGTGTGTGAAATGAGTAATGTTTAGTATGCTAATACCTGAATCTGGTTTCTCTTCCCTTTTAAAACTAAATATACATGTCTTAGCTTTCAAAATGATTAAACCATACCTAGATCTAAGTTCTAAAGGTTGAGTTATGAGAGAAATACTAAACAATGTTTAGCATACGTGAGTTACATTGATTTGAGTAAGTAACAATTATTTTGCTTGAGAAGTTATTCTTGATATAGAAATTTGAATAAATGATTGTGAGGATGAAAATGAAAAATACATAAATGAATGAATATACTTAAGTTTGTGCATGTGTAATTTTTTTTTAAAAATGAATACTTTGAATGTAATTTTGGTATGAATGAGAGTTATTGATTGTGAAATTATTATGGTATAAGAGAGGTTGCAAGGATAAGACAATAATAGGAAGCAACAGTACGTACATAAACTTAAGGTAGGTGCCTTGCACCTTAATCCTTTTATTTTGTAAAATCTGTAAGAGTTGATTTATTGTCATTTCTTTAAATGTGTTTGTGTATATATAGGATTGTATATAACAAGGAAATAAATGTGATCGACTAGCTACCCTGAATGAAGTTTATCATAACCCATTTTTGGCTTATTCCCCAAATTCACCTTTTCTCCTCCAAAAATTAAAAAAAAAAAATATTCGGATTAAAAACAAAAAAAAATCCAAAAAATAATAACAGTAAGAAAAGGATACCGAAGTGCCGAGAAAATGGCTAAAAACTGGTTGAGGAGGTTAAAAAATACAAAGATTGAAATTTGACAGTTTATCGTTGACTGATGAGAGTCATGTTGACAAAGAAAAATTCAATTTGAGAATGAAATGTTCAAAATCAAATGTTTATGGACTCAATTAAATTTTATTGAATGTTTAATTGAGTTTATGGAGGGTTTGATTGCAAGAAAATTTATTTTTTAACTCTGGGCTTTAATTAGAAGAAATTAAAGTTATTGCGTCAAATTAGAATTTTTTAGAGTTGATTTGGTCAGATCAGGGGCTTAATTGCATAAATATTGAAGTTTGATGGCCAATTAAGAACTTAATTGAATAAATTCAAAACCAAGGACCAAAGGGAAAATTGTGCTGAAATCTGGGGTTTGAATTGAAGTTTGTCAGGAGTGAAATTGAACAAAATTGAAAGTTTGAGGCCAATCAAGGGTGAAATTAGAGATAAATCACAAATTAAAAGACAAAAGCATAATTGGCAGAAAAAATATTGTTCATCTTCTTCTTCAGAGGGCCTGCCCGACGAGCCTCCTTCTCAAGGCATTTGACACCTCGTTTCTTCACCAAATTAGATGAAACTTGCACGTAAATGATCCCCTGACACTTGACTACACAACAGTGTAAGCTATATGGGTTGATCGAGGTAGTAGAGGCGGTGGTACCGCCCCAAAGTGGCCAACCCGACTAGCCATTTTCCTGCACAAAACTGATAGTCCATCATTGCTACTTTGAACCAATGGTCGGGATGCTTTTGGGTCGATCCAAGGGCCGATATTTGGCACTAAAAGAGACAAAGTGTCCCTCTTCCATCGCCTATAAATAGATTTTATTTTCATGGTCTAGAGGAGGAGATTTTCGGGTCCAAAATCAACAAAAAACTAGCCTCCCCCTTTCCTTTCTGCTGCCAGTCAAACCTCTCCTCTCTCTCTCTCTCTCTTCATTGCGGCCTCCAACCACCAAAACCTTTACCACCGGCTTGACTACCTTCATTGCAACCAGAAGAACTACCCAGAAGCACCGCCAACGATAGTAGCACCACCGTCAGAAACAGAAGAAGAAACAAAGAAGTGGGGGAACATAAATCAAAAGAAAAATCAATGCAGAAATAGGGAAAAGAGGAATAACCGTTGCCTGGAACCACTGTCTACCGCCACAACACCGCCACCGTGAACGGCATCACCTCACTACATGTCTGCTTCTCTTCCTCCTCCTTTTCTTCTTCGCCAGCCTCGTCCTCCACTATTCACATAGCATGTGAACAGTGGAGAGTTCTCCACTATTCACTGGGCCGGGCAGCACCGACCCAAACCAAAATTGTTGGGCAGGGTCCGGCCTAATCCAAGAATTTCCAAAAAAATCCTTTCAAAATTTTTTTTCATTTTCCCGCTTATTTTTTTTATCAATTTCGTGTAATATTGGTTTGTATTTTTATACTGTAAAGATACAAGTCCGATATTAAAATATCTAGTTTTCGTTGAAACATTGCAAAAAATTATAAAACAAAAAAAATATCTTGTTTTCATGCATATGACCAAGTCTCTCAAAGATTAAAAAAAAAATCATATTGTATTTTCATACAGAAAACAAAAAAATTTAAAAATATGTTTTAGCATGCATTTTGACTTTAATAACTAGTTTATTAAAGCAATGAGAACTAAGCCAATGTTTCAAAAAATACCCAAAAAATATTTTGTTTTCTTTTAGTATTTGGGATTATGAATTTACACGTAAAACATATTCTTGATATTAAAAAGGTAGTTTTTTTTTATATAGACATTAGAACGAATAGGCTTTTACCCGATAAGATAAGGATCTTCTTACAGAGAAGGACTTTTCTTAAACCTTAGATTAACTAATAATTAGAAAACATGACAAGACCTTAGTTTTTTATTAGACAATTAAACAATGCAGCTTACCTTAGGTAGGGTGTATTTAGGGTGCTCATACCTTCCCTTTACGCAACCAGTCCCCGTACCCGATCTCTGAGACTAGTTAGGGTTCCTAGTGACCAAAATACTAGGTGGTGACTCCTTTTCTCGCTTTCCACTAATAAAAGACAAGAATTCCTTGTCTGTCATATTTTCCCGATTACCTCAAAAGTACATGATGAAGTTGATTATCGCCGCGACGCCGTACACATGCAACAAAGCTAAAGGTTGGATTAATGATAATATAACTGAGATGAAATGTAATAGTTGTTATCTTGAAGTGAAATTTGTGTGTTATGAATAAAGTGTCAAATTTTAGATTAATAAAGTGATTTTATTGTATATGTAGTTGTTGTGTAAATGTAAGAATAGATATATGGAGAAACTAGTGCCTGATGATAGGTTGTTGGAACTAGTGATCTAGTAATAGGGCTAGTGCCCAGGAATAGGTTGTTGGATCTAGTTGCCCAGTAATGGGACTAGTGCTTGGTAATAGACTAAAGGCATCAATTGATTGATCTATAGGAAAATTGATATGGTAAAATGGTCCTATTGTGCCATATGATTGATTGAAAAGTTGATTTATGATCATGATATATTATTGAAAAATAAAATGATGTTTTGTAAAATTAATTACAAGGTTTTGGTTATGATATGTAATAATTTCAAGACCAAGATTGTGAATTGGTTAGTGGCCTCGTACGAAACTATTGATGCTTGAATTATTGACTCATCAGATTATTAATGAGACGTTGTATAAGATTCAACAGTTAATACAAAACTATGGTGGTGTAATCATGTTAATGTTAATAAATGTTATATCAATGAAATTGAATTAATAAAAACATAATCCTCGTGAAGGATGGAGATAAAGTTTGTATTAACTAGGAAGAATGCATGAAATAATTGATAAACTAATAAATCTAAGTAGAAAATGGAAGATGGCCTTTATGACAAAAAGAATAATGGTACAGTGTAAAAGTTAGATTAGAAATTATAATAATAAAAGTTCATTGACTATTGGGATATGGTATAATCAAGGGTATTTATGATGTATGTGTATTGCATTTCAAATTATTGTGATAAAATATAATTGATACAATATAAGAATCATTATTAGTTGTTTTGTGTAATGTAATTATGTCAGAATAGGGGTTGTATGATTTTTGACATGTTATGAATTTGGTGGCAATTATAACAGTGGAATGAAATTTTGTTAGCAATGACGATGACTACGTATGACCAGTGGTTTTCAATTGTCCTGTTAAATATAAATAAGATAGAAAAGGTCAACTAGAATATTGGTTGTGTAATAAAAAATTTGCTATGATAATTTTAATTTCATGGTAAATGAACTACCAATGTTAGAAATTAAATATGTACTAGCTATATGGAATTTAGTAACAAGTAAACTTGTTGTAACTTAAATGGTTATGTAATTATATAAGGTAATCATAGAACAACGGTATTAAAGTGTTTGACCTGAATTACTATGAAATTGTTAGGATGATATCATGAAGGCAAGCATTTTAAACGATAAAAATATAGAGATGGAATTTAAAAAAACAACTCTTTTTGTTAATATTCTTATAGATAACATCATTTTTAAGCAGATGATGCAATTACCTCGTAAGATTAAATGGTTTATTTTATGATGAATGAAAGACCTCGAATGAGGGATATAAAGAATGAAACATTAAAAAGGTGAGATTAAAAGATCTTATGCATGAATGTACTTTTGAGCATAATGAAATAAAATATGAAACTGGTTAACGATTTGTTTCATTAATATGATTTGAATATTTGTTGAGTTGAAAATTGAAAGCTAACATAAATAACAAATTTTGTAGGATACATTATCATTACGATGAAGCTAAGGCACGAGAAATTCCTAGTATAGAACAAATTCTTACGGTTATTCGCGAGATGTATTAAGTTCATTAGACAGATCAACCAGTAAATATATTATGGTCCAGTTAGGTAAAAACTTCATAGAGATATCCTTTATATATATAAAAATTAACCATTTATTTTTCAAAAGTGTTATATAAAAATTTCGGGTTGTTACATGATTTGTCCTCTATGCTTGAAATCCAACATGTCGTAAGTCTTAAGCATTTTATTAAGAATCCTTACCTTTTATTCATGATAAAGAGAATAAAAAAGGCTCTGGTTCACTAGGTTATGTCCAATCTATATTCATCCGGGATTCAAAAAGTATGTGTTCCATTCTACACTCGCAATCATATAAGGTTCATGGTCACAAACATAGGATGCACGTAGATCTTCCTCTTTTATCTCCTCATTCTAAAATGTTTGATTTAGCTGAGTCTTTTGCATGCAAAGTTCATAATTTGCATGTCAAGATTATAAAACATATTCAAGTAAGTAATGAACAATACAAATTTCAAGTTGATTTACATAAGTATCATGATGCACGGAGATTATTTCTTGATACATATAAGACTTGAGCAGTGTCCTTTGAAAATCAATCATAAATTGCAAATTAGTAGTGTTAAATCATTCAAAGTGTTACAAATGATTGAATCAAATAGTTATGTCATAAAATTGCCACTAAACTTTGATATTAGCTCTATATTTGACATGAATGTCCTCGTTATATATAAACCATAATAGTTTATCATTGATGCTCCTTTTAATACCCCTACCACATTATCTTTATCACTGGCACAAAATGAACATATTATTGCTACTTTGGATGCACAAGTTGTTTTTACCAAGGATGGTGAACTTCAGTGAATCCCAGTATATGAGCTAGACAACTAGATTCAGACTATACTTTTATTATTAGAGAGATATCATAGTAGCTTGATCATGATTTTTGGGAGAGCATTATTGAAGCCACCTTGAACTATACTTGACGAGATCGATTTTCTCCAATCTCGGGAGAATTAATTAGAACATCAGACCTAAAATATTATTTACGCACTTATACAATCATAGAAAATGATAGAGGGTAGCCGAAACCATTAAGAGATTAGGCTTCAAGTTATGTTTTGGTTTAATTTATTTGAACTTTTAGTTGAGGTTTATTAATAAGATTTTATTTGTTGGGTTTAATTTAATTATTGTTAGATATTTTATTTAGTAAGCTATAAATTTAATTACTTATTTTAATTAAAGTTTTAGTATTTATATCATAGTTCTTTGTTTTTTTATGAATTGAATAAAAATCTGTAAAGTGCATACTTTTCAACTCTTATTCTTCTCTTCTCGTTCTTTGGCTTTTTCTTTCAAGCTTCTTTTTTCCTTTCTTATTAGGCTTCAAATATTCCTTTTGTTCCGCATCAAATTATCAATATCCGCGTATTTGAGATGACCTGTTGCTGTATGATGGAATGCATCACTTATCATTAACATCAACTTTTGTCACTTCTTTGTCCCAATCTGTGTACTGGTTGCATGTGTTAAGGCTTCTTCGTTTTTTATTGATGCATAGTGATCAAATTTTATGTGATATTTGTATTTGTTTTTAGCATAGTGATCAAGTTTTATGTGTTCTTTGTATATTGTTTTTGACATATGTTTGAATATGCTCCTCTTATTTTTACTTGATGATTATAATGTTTTTTGTCAAGCCAGGGTTTGAGACCAAAGAGGCATGTGAACAAGCATATTTTAAGGTATTGGAAGGACTGGCAAAGTATTTTTCTGTCAAAAAACTTGATTTGTATTCTTCTTTCTGCATTTCTGATTGCCTTGAAATGCCTTTGTTTAAATTAGTCCATGGTTCCTAGGGCATTATAACAGTTAATTTTAGGAATGTCATCAACTAGATGTATCGTGAGGTATTTTTGTGTTCCTACTGAAATTTATATTTAATTGCTTCATGGCAGATGGATAATGCTTTGATTGATGATAGAAGGATTCATGTGGGTTTTAGTCAGAGTGTTGCAAAACTGTTGTCTCAGTACAGGCGCAAAGACAACCAACCAGGTAAAGGTAAAGATTGCTATTTGATTAATATTTCATGTAAATAAATACACGTATGTCGAGGGAAAAAAGGAACTTAATAATGAATTAAACCTGAGTGCTAAAGAACTGATTGGGAATAAATCGAGCAGTCCCTTTTCAGACAAGGAAGATGGGATTATTGTAAATGCAATGCCTAACGAGCTTGAAACAACCAAATACTCTCTCTAGTAATTCTGCCAAAAATAAACTGTTGTGTTTGTATTCTATCTTATTGACAGCAGGGAGAGGTTGCTTCAAATGTGGTTCTCCTGATCATATGGCCAGGGATTGCACTGGGGATCCTGCCAATAAGCATCATCCTTTAAAAAACATACTAAAGGACGATGATATGCAGCATGGTGGAGATAATAATTCAAGGTTAGTAATAATATGGCTTTCCCCCCTTTCCTCCCTCTGTTTGTCTAACAGAGAAACAAGCTTTTGTAGATATGAAATGGTATTTGACGGACACACTCCAGAAAGTCCTAGGCCAGAAAAGAGAGGAACAGGCAGAGAGTGACAGAGATAGGGGACATGGAGAGGACAAACGATGTCCTGAAAGTAAAGGAAGTCAATATTCTGGGGAGCGACTTGATAGAGAAAAGCATATGGATAGAAGAAAAGAATGAAGAAATGGAAGAAGAGACTATGGAGATTACAGAAAGAAAAATTCAGATAGTCAAAGAGGGTGGTGATGACCATAAAGATGATCAAGATTACAGAAGAGAAGTTCAGATAGTCATAGAGATCATGATAGCCATAAAAAGAGGGATGAGCGAGACCATAGACATAGAAGTGCAGAATGTGACAATGATCGTGAGTGTCATTGAGACAGGAGTCATCGAGATGACAAAAGTAGTCGAGCTCTAAGATGATGCACGGTACTATTTTGACTTCGGTTTTGTAGTTCTTGATTCTAAATATTGTAGAACTTAGTTACATTGTACAATCCTCAACAGTAATTTAACTTGCTTATATCGATTACATTGAGCCTCCTTTTCTGCCTGAAACTCAAGCCTCAATGGATGTTGTGCATTTAGTATGGGCAGCTAGGGCCCCCCCCCCCCACCCAACCCCCCCCCCCCCTCTTTTTTCTATCACGGACAAAACACATTTAGTTCATCCCCATTCTACAGAACAACCACCCATTCACTTCAATTGCACAAAACATATCTACAATGTCATCCCCCATTCTACAGGGCAACCACACACTTCCTTCAATTGCACAACCTTTTTACTGACACTGGATCACGTAGTAACTGCCAAAATATATCGACCGAATCCTCGTGGGCTTATTGTATTGTAGCAACTAGCAACTGCTAGCCTTCACCAAGCGCGTCAGGCTTTGAAGATTTTCTTTCAATCCAGGAAAACAATTGTGGATTCTTTTTCAAAAACAAGTTCCAATGTTATCAAATATCAAGAAAAAGAGAGGAAAAGCAGCAAACAGAGTCATCGTTGAATATGCAAATGAATTCCACCAAGCTTGCGATCTAAAACCATTATGATTACTAGATTATCATCATCATCGTTTCTGTACATGGATAACGATCCCCCAAGTATTCCACAAGAAGATCAAAGGAAAGCACAATTAAGAACATCCAAAAACCTCGCTTCCATTCTTATAAATTACGTGGAAGAGTTTAATCCAACCATCAACTATAAGATAGCTGCTAAAGGGCTTAGACCTCACTAGAATCATCCTTTCAGAACAGGATCCTCCAACAGCTGATATATTACTTCGACTTACTGCAAAGGAAATACAAAGCGACAGTCATCTCGTTTAAACAGTTACCAGCATCTGAGAGAGAGCTTGACACCAAGAAGTGCTCCAGCAAACATTAATACCTCAGGCATGATTTTCTGGGACATGTCTTTTATGATCTCTCTCCATATAACCAAGCCGGTTCATCCTGTTTCGATCATCTGTATAATCATGATGATTATAATGGTGAGACCCAGGCACATTATCATTCCGATGCTTCCCCTCAAACTTTCTGTCACGTGGGCTTGATGCCTTGTGTTTGCAGTTGATCAGCTTAGGTGAGGGAAAACCCTGGTCCATATCATCAGGAGCAGGCAGTTCCCCATCTTCAATGTTGTTCAGATCTGGCTTTTGAGATAACTGTCCCCTCATTCCATGATGTTTTTCGTCCCTTGCATCAATATTCTTTCCATGATGCGAGTTCTCATATTCTTCCCTGTCCAAGGGCTTGGACCAGCTTTGTCTTCTATCGTGCTTGTTTTTTTCACTTTCAGCAGCCAGTTCAATTCCATCTTCCAGTTCCCTCTCAATTAGATCATCGTCATCCAAGAAGTTTGTTTTTCGAGTCTTGTCACCTCGGGACCTCTTTCTTTTTTCCAAAGCTGCCTTCACTTTGTCTCTATCAATCTTTTTAATAGCATCTTGGGGTGATTGAGCAAACGTACCGTCTCTATGCTCCGCAATTCGACCAAAATGTTTATCTTTTGATTCTCCTGAATCTTTTATTTCACTTCTTGCAACATTCCCTTCTAGATCTTCATTTCCAAGCCCATCCAAGGCTCGTCTCGAGGTTTGACCTTCCCTAGTATTTCCCTGGGAAGGCAATGTCTCTATTTCATAGGGTAGATCATCTCTAGGTTCACCATCCATATTGTGGTCTGAGGCACTTCTCATCTCAGCACTTCCATGATAACTACCATGGTTTTGGCTGGTTCTTGGACCAACATGATTATCTGCAAGAGGTTGCTCATGCACTGGTCTAGACATTGGATTTGAGTTTCCAAGTCTTGTACTAATACCTCCAGTCTGAGAATGATTATTAGGTGCCACATGTTCTTCATTGCTAGATGAAGCTTTTGATGTGGCCCGATGAGAAGCTCCACCTACAATGCTCCCTTCAGCTTCACTGTTAGCTGATGGGGGCACTCGGTTCTGTTCATACAGTTCCAGCATCTGATTGCTAACCTCTGCGAGAATTAATTCCACAATTAAAGAGGAAACCCACCATATTCAAAAGTGCTATTGTAATAGTAAACACTGTCAAAGGATTATACTCAGCTCCCCCCCAGTCAGCTTCATTCCCCCAAGATGATGAATTGTGTGAGAGATTGTTCTCTCATGAACACATGTGGTTATTAATGAAAACAATATACTTTGTTAATATTAATGATATGATTGGAAGGAAAAACACCAACCCTCCAATTGGCGTGGGGTGACATCAAACTCTTGCCACCAGACCTTCTCACCATCTGATGGGAGCTTTACTTTGAGGAACTTCGCAGCAAGGAAAATGGCACCTGCTGCAATGTGGTGGGGCTTAAATTGCAAGCAAAGAGATGTACGCAGTCTGCATGCGGCATCCCCAATCAAGATGAGACAATGAAGAAAGGTATGTACATTAAAATAAGCAATTTTCCATACCCATCATTCACAAAATTCCATGCAACTTGAGCAAGGGCATTCTGAGCAACCTTGAATTTCTTTATAGCATCAACAAGAGGTTTATATGGATGGAGCAAATTTAAATCAAAACCAAGAGTTGCAAGTACAACCCTCTCTCCATGTAAAATTATTTCCTTCTGCTGTTCATATACCTCCTGCACGAGATGTGGATAGCAAGTTAGGAGAAAGAAAATGAATTGTGCAGGGAAACAAAAGGAATGTGAACAGAACAAAGGCAACATATATATACAGGACAGCTGAATATGATAGGGATATACAGATGCAAAAGCAAATATGCTAAACATTGAATATCAAAACAACCACAAACATGTTGTAGATTATAATCTGTATGGTCTAAGGGATTGACAACAAGACAATACAGTTTGGCATTTTGAGTTCAGACACAACATGCTTGGGCTTTAGATCAATTGTTGGGGTGAAGTTGTTGTGTAAATCATAGTCAAATCTTACAAATCAGAAAAGGGGAGAAGTGGTGGTGGGGAATCCAAATCCCACTGCTGGGAGAAATAAACAAGTAACAGAAGAAGTGGAGAGCATCTTTGCACAACAAATTACCTTTTGCTTGATCCTCTGAACTGCTTCAGGATCCTTTTTATGGATAATTTCATAAGAAACGAGAATAACATCTTTCAGCGGACGGGGAGTCTCCTCCACCTTCCCCGCAAGAAACATACAAACTGTAGCGATAGTCTGTGAGACAATTTGAGCGAAATTAGACAAGATGGTCATTTAATGAAATCTAAAAATCGGTTACAAATTCAGGGAGTGGGTACTACATAAGGAAAACACCAAAAAGAAGGAAGAGACAATTGCACTGGCTATTACCTCAGTTACATGTCATCCCGGATATGTATTAAATAATCATTTCCAAGAAGGAGAAAAGGATTTGACATTTAATGAAGGAATGTTGACTCACCCTCCTATCATTCTTCGCATGGGATTGACGAAGAAAGAATCGGTGACAGAAAATTATTGCAGTAGCAATTGTTACCTGGGGCCTGCATTTCAAAAAATACATGATTTATCTCACACGTAATTACGAAGAATACTGTGCATTCAATGTGCAGTATAACAACAATATATCAAATCACCCGCTTAAAAATTTATGTAGTGTAAACAGAAGAACCATTACTCCTTTTAAAACTCTACCTTCTCTGTCTCGCCATCAAATAGTGTGCATTCTGGTTTGAATTCTTTGTTATACTTCATTCAAATACTCTATAAATTCAACATTGGTAATCCCCATATACTACTATCTAACAAAAAAATTAAGAGATAAAAGCATAAACACAGCATGTTCTCATCGCTGACCAACCAAAAGGAACAGGAAATTATGTTAACTTGTAAATATAGATTCCATTTTAATCCAATTTTTATATTAAAGGGACTACCCAAAAAACATTCATATAATACAAATTGAAAATTCAGGGACGTTAAACATTTAGTTTAAGCAAAATGACATAGAGTACAACATAATGTGTCAAGACTCACACTTTAAGTCTCATGCCGAAATCTTGTAGAAACGTACAGTATGACTTGCGTAGATAAGCCTCTTTCTTTAAGTCAATGCCATCTTGTCTAGATGGAGAATTCTCTTCAATTTCCTTCCTAGAAAAGTACCAACAACCACCTTCTTCAAGTTTTTCCTGAGAATATCTATACAGTCCGCCATCATTCATTCCGGAATGAGATGAATCACTAGTCATTAAATTTACCATATGTGTCTGCCACCACCAAATGTTATGAACAGTCTATACAGGCCCTGTATGAACTGAAGAAATCAATGTGCCACTAGGCCATAAAACCCTGCAAACAGATTTGCCAATACACATCAAGATCAAAATAGGCTACGAAAGCATGCACTTTTAGTAAAAAGAAAAAAAGAACCATAAAATGAAAATCAGAATCTAGAAAAAAAAAAAAACTCAAAATTTAACTAATACTATAAACTTTAAGCTTCAATTCCAACCTGAAAAATTTACAAACAATTTGTAATAATTGACAGTCAAATCCCTTCTAAGATTTACTAACTCTCCCATGCAATCAAATGGTCATCCATTCTATGGGATAAACTATAAGGCGAATTATAAATCCAGACCCATAATGATTATAAAGCTTTCTGGCAACATACAAAATGAACTGTTGGTAGGAAAATCGTAGCCAAGTACATAAGTTTAACAAACTCCAACAGAAAAATAAGCCAGATTCCCGATTAAGAACCAATTCAAAACCGAAAATTCTAAATGATTTTTTTAAAAAGTGTTTTACAAGCCCAGAACATTAACACAAAAACAAAAACTCACCGTACAATCTCTTCCTAATCTTTCACAAAAAGTAATTTACTTTCCACCAAACCAAACAAAACCAAGATGCCATGTACAATTTCAAAGGAAAAGGTGAAGAATTATACCTTGTATAGTCACGAGAGCAGAACAAAAGACAGGGAAAACAAATGAGTTTCTCTGCAATTACCAAGAAAACAACATTAATAATAAACCAAAACATGTGATTCTGTCAAAATAATAGTTGAAGGAGGAGGATATAACCTCAAAAAAGGGAGAGGAAGAAAGTGAGTGAAGAAAAGGGATGTTTGTGGAAAATTTTAGGGTTTATTAGCATGAGGAAAGAATGAGTGGGGGATAAAAGCATTTCCCACGCTATTTTACTAGGGACCGTTGTTTTATTTGTTTTTTGTTTTTTTGAGTTTATTATTGTTTTAATTATTATTTATTTTGATGGTCAGTAATCCCTCTTTGTATTTTTAACTTTTTAATAAGGTGCAATCCGTTGAGGTGTCATTCACGCTTTAAAATGATTATACCTGTATAAAAATCTAAATATACTTTATTATATTTTAATTTCAAACACATATTAGGATAATATTTCATAATAAAAAAATTTTTAAAAAGTATTTTTTATTTGATAATATATTAAAATAATATTTTTTTATTTTAAAAAAATTATTTTTAACATTAATATAATTTAAAAATATTAGTAAATTAATTTTAAATAAAAAAATGAGTCATATTTTTGTAGATCTCGTATAAGATCAACCACTCGAACCGTCATTCATCTTTAGTAAAATCTATTAGATTCATTGACTATTAAAATAATGTACACAAACGAACTCATCCATGCTTTTACTGTTATACATTACCTTTTTATGTGATAATATTCCACAAATTATTCATAAATTCAGGTTAAACCTTATTGTTGGTTATTATACATGAATATTAGATTTAATGAGAGAAATTTTACATTTTTCATGAGATTAGACTGTCTCAAAATCTAATTTCCATAAGTAGACCTACTTCACTAGTACCAGTAATGGTGAAGCAAGTGACTTGTTTTTAGAGAAATTATTTAGAGGTTATATTAGATTTAGTTCGTCTTTTTAAATAATTTATTTTTAAAAAATTAATATTTTTATATTTTAGATTGTTTTTATGATGATTTTAAAAATAATTTTTAAAAAATAAAAAATATATTATTTTAATATATTTAAAAATAATCACAATTCTACTTCCAAACATACCAAAATAGATATATCTGGGCAATGAAGAAAGACAATAATTGCGGCCATGATTTGTTTCTGCTTCGGTCTACAACATCTTCGTCTTCAACAACAGATGGGTGTTATGATAGGCTTCTTTTCAAAACTCTACTTTCAAAAGCAGCAGCCGCCGCCGTGGTAAGAAAATAACAAGGTAAGGAACTGTTTTCTAGACTGCCTGATGAAGGGTTTCGTGCTGACCTTTATACACACACTACGTTAATAAATGGATTTTTCAAGAAAGGGTTGCTGACTGAAGCAGACAAGCTTTTAAGAAAAATGGAAGAGGATGGTTGTTACCAACTGAAGAAGGAGAAGAAGAGGATTGATATGAGATTTAAATTAAATAACCGTTACTGGATATGCACCGTTTCATTAAGCCAATTAAACTGCACCGTTTTGTATTTTCCTTAAACACAGCGTTTTGATTAAATGTAATAATTCCATCAGGGGCAGCTAAAGGTAGTCTTCAGCTATATATACCTGTAAACATACTACATGAGTTTTGACGTGAAGAAAAATGAGAAATGAACGACTCTCCTGCAATTAAGGAATGTTAACAAACTTTCTACTGTAACCCAACTACCCACACCCTCGCCATGTTCACACACTGAATCTTACCATTCTTCCCTGCTAAGCTTCTTCCCTACCCGAACCTACCAAGCAGAGCCAATATTGTTTGGATCACTGAACATTGCACACGTAACAAGTGGTATCATAGCTGACAATCCACGGACTACGACCATGCCACCGGACACTAGAACAACTGAGATCAAACGCATGGAAGACGCCATCGCAGCAGTCAAGCAGGACAATGGCCAAAAGTATGAACATCTGGTGGACATACTGAAGGGACAGAGTTTAAAGCTTGATCAAACCATTGAGTACCAGGGGACCCAGATTAATGATATAAGGCACATGATGGGCACCATGGCACAACAAATAGAGTTTACCCTCTTGAAACTCTCTCAAGCTCCAGGAAGCTCTAGTTACAACACTAAGAGGCCAGTTCCAAGTCCAAAGGGAGCTGAATTCAGAAACAAGGAGCCTCGTGAGGACAGGATGTCGACTTATAAGGTACACAGACCCAAACATTTTTTCCCTACTTTCAATGGGAAATATGTGCACAAATGGCTTTTTAAATGCACACAATATTTTGAAATAGAGGATGTTGTTGATTCAGAAAAATTACAAATTACATCTTATTATCTTGATAGAGTTACTCTTTATTGGCATCAAAACTTCCTTAAAAGTTTGGGAAACCAAAAATCCTCGTGGGAAGATTATGTGGAAGCCATTTGCTACCAATTTGGGAGCCAACAAGATCCTCTAGAGGAACTGATGGAATTGAAGCAACGGGGAGAGTTGGAGGAATACATCCAGGACTTTGATATTCTGTGGAACAAGGCTGAAGTAAGTGAGAAACAAGCTTTGGTTATCTTTCTAGAGAGACTGGAAACAGAGATTAAAAACACAGTCAAGATGTTCGAACCAAAAACCCTTAGACATGCATATAACCTATCTCGACTACAATCCAATACACAAACATACAGGAGATCCCCAGCCTATGTCAAGAGACCACCCATTGTTTTCCAACACCATTCTGTACCAGCCACGATTACTAGTCCACTACATTCCACAACCAATATTGCAAACCCTCATGTAGCTCCACAAAAAACCCCTCCTACTCCATGGACTAATAACCCTGGTAGTAGTTACACAAAAACCTACACAAAACCCACCAAATCCATTCGCAACCAAGACTTTGAGGATAGACGACTGAAGGGGCTGTGTTTTTGGTGCAATGACAAGTTTGTGCCAGGACACCGATGTAAGAATAAAAGAGTGTATTCCCTTAGTGTTCTGGAGGAGGAAGAGGGAGTAATGGAGGAAGAAGTGACCAAAGACAGAGTTAATGAAAAGGAACTCACACCTCACATTCCCTTAGATGCTTTGGAAGGAACCGTGGGACTAAACACTATGAAGGTCAATGGCAAAATAGATAAGACTACAGTTTGTATTCTGATAGATTCAGGCAGCGCCCACAATTTCCTAAACAACACCTTAGCCCTTAAACTACAGCTTTAGCTAACAACCATAAAACCCATGATAGTGCAAGCAGCCAATGGGGAGAAGATGGTATACAAATCCATGTGCAGGGAACTCAAGTGGAAGTTGCAGGGGATAAGCTTCCAAACGGATGTTTATATCATTGACCTCAGCAACTGCGAAATGGTATTGGGAATACAATGGCTTTCCATGTTAGGTGACATCTTATGCAACTACAAACACCTATGGATGTCTTTTGATTGGCAGGGGGAGAAAGTCTTACTTAAAGGAGAAAATCCACCCAAGTTCCAAACCATTGAGCTAAAACAGTTGAGTTCCTTAGTGGGCAATCAGGGGCAAGTGGCCGACTACTTCTTATGTAGTCTCATGATAGTTGAAGATGGAGAAAAAAAGGCAACAGGCGCTAGAATAATTACCACCCTGTTCCCTAACATCAAGGATACTGATCTGTTAAGTCTTCTTCAATCCTACCAGGATTTATTCCATGAACCAAAGAGATTGCCACCACCTAGAGCTCACGACCATAGAGTTCCATTAAAAGCAGATGGTGAAGCATTCAATCTAAGGCCCTATCGATACTCTGGACTTCAGATGGATATTCTTGAGAAGATGGTGAAGGAAATGCTGGAAGCTAGAATTATCAGAACCAGCAACAGCCCATTTGTATCGCCAATGATTTTGGTGAAGAAGAAAGACTCCACTTGGAGATTTTGTGTCGACTATAAAGCCTTAAACAAACTCGCTATCAAAGACAAATACCCCATTCCCATGATCGAAGAACTACTGGAAGACTTGGTGGGCGCAACAACATTTTCCAAGATCGACCTTCGATCAGGGTACCACCAAATCCGAATGTCTATAGGGGACGAATTTAAGACAGCTTTCAGGACTGACAGTGGCCATTATGAATTTCTGGTTATGCCCTTTAGCTTAACCAATGCCTCCGCCACCTTTCAAAGCCTCATGAATGAAGTCTTCATAGATCATTTAAGGAAGTTCATTTTGGTGTTCTTCGATGACATACTAGTTTACAGCAGCTCCTTAACCGATCATTACAAACATCTAGGCATAGTTCTAGAACTATTAAAGGGGCATCAACTAGTTGCCAAGGCTAACAAATGTTTTTCCAGCAAGAGGCAGGTATAATACTTGGGTCACATCATCTCAGCACAAGGGGTAGCAACCGACCCTCTCAAGATTCAGGCCATTATAGATTGGCTAATTCCTAAAAATCTGAAACAGCTAAGGGGTTTTTTGGGGTTGACAGGATACTACCGAAGGTTTGTTAAGGGGTATGGCAGCATTTCTAAACCCTTAACTAATCTATTAAGAAAGGAAGCCTTAGGGTGGAATCAGAAAGCTACACAGGCATTCACACTCTTGAAGAAATTAATGACAAGCGCTCCCGTGTTGGCTCTACATGACTTCAATAAGTAGTTTGTAGTAGAAACAGATGCATCTCTAACAGGGGTCGGGGCAGTCCTAATGCAAGATGGCCATCCAATTGCTTTCATAAGCAAATCCTTGGGTCTAAAAAACAAATCATGTCGGTCTATGAGAGGGAAATGCTGGCAATTATACAAGCAGTCACTAATTGAAAACACTATTTGTGGGGAAGACACTTTCACATTAGGACGGATCACATAAGCCTAAAATACCTCCTACACCAGAAACTGACGACTCTTGCCCAATATGTATGGTTAGTCAAACTCTTAGGTTATGACTATGACATAGAATACAAGCAAGGAAAGGAGAATGTTCCTGTAGATGCACTCTCTAGGATTCCAAGTAAAGAACTCTATGCATTGACAACTTCAACCATTTCTACAACTGTTATGCAGGAGGTTGTGCAGTCTTATAACAATGATCCCATCATTCAAACTCTCATTCATGAATTGCAGTAATCTTCAGCCTCTCATTCACACTATACGTGGGTTAATGGCCATCTTAACAGGAAGGGAAAGATAGTGGTAGGCAGTAATCAGGAACTACGGAGTAAACTTATTTCTATGTTCCATAACTCAACTGTGGGTGGGCATTTCGACATGATGGTTACTGCTAAGATGGTGGGTAGCTTATTCTACTGGAGAGGACAACAAAAACACATAAGGCAACATATCAGAGAATGCAGTGTGTGTCAACGAAACAAACATAAAAATGTGGCTAGCCCAGGTTTTCTACAACCATTGCCTATTCTGTATGCACCATTCATCAATATCAGTATAGATTCATCGAAGGCCTACCCAAGTCTAAGAGAAAGGATGTTATTCTGGTGGTGGTGGATCGGTTCAGTAAGTATGCTCACTGTCTTGCACTAAGTCACCCCTACTCTGCTCCTAAGGTTGCCAAGATGTTTATGGACAATATATATAAACTACATGGGTTACTAGCAACTATCACTAGCGATAGGGATCCAGTATTTCTCAATAGGTTTTGGAAGGAGATGTTCAACATCCAAGGCATGGATCTTCATTACTCTACAGCATACCACCCGCAGACTGATGGTCAGACCGAAGTTGTCAACAAATGCATCGAACACTACCTAAGATGCATGACTGGAGATCATCCTCACTAATAGGCAAAATGGCTCTCCCTTGCAGAGTGGTGGTACAACACCAATTATCATTCAGCTACCAAGATGACACCTTATGAAGTGTTATACAGGGTTCCTCTACCCATACACATTCCTTACTTTCCTAGGGATTCTGCAGTTGAGTCAATGGATGCATATCTAACTACTAAAGAAAACCTGATTAAGAAAGTCCAGTCACATCTACAAACAGCTCAGCATAGAATGACTACCATTGCAAACAGAAGGCGGAGTGACAGAAGTTTCGAGGTGACAGATTATGTTTATCTCAAGCTTCAACCATATAGACAACAATCTACAGCTGCTAGAGTTTCACACAAATTAGCTGCGAAATACTACGGTCCTTACCAGGTGTTAGCAAAGGTGGGAACCGTGGCATATAAGCTCAATTTGCCACCATCTTTAATGATTCATCCAGTTTTCCACGTATCTCAGCTCAAGAAGCATGTGGGCAACCAGATAGTGCAGTCGACCCTACCGGCATCACAGCCAACACCTGACCTGCATCCAAGAGCCATATTAGACAGACGTTTAGTAAGAAAAACTCACAAAGCTACCACCCAAGTTCTAATCCATTGGGAGGGGCTACCTCCTACTGATGCCACTTGGGAATTCACTGATGAATTAAGCATGAGGTTTCCCACTTTCAACCTTGAGGACAAGGTTGGATTCAAGGAGGGGCGATTGTTACCAACTGAAGAAGAAGAAGAAGAGTATTGATATGAGATTCAAATTAAATAACCGTTACTGGATACACATCGTTTCATTAAGCTAATTAAACTGCACCGTTTCGTATTTTCCTTAAACATAGCGTTTTGATTAAATGTAATAATTCCATCAGGGGCAGCTGAGGGTAGTCTTCAGCTATATATACCTGTAACAGACTGCATGAGTTTTGACGTAAAAAAGAGGAGAAATGAACGACTCTCTTGCAATTAAGGAATGTTAACAAACTTTCTACTGTAACCCAGCTGCCCACACCCTCACCATGTTCACACACTGAATCTTACCATTCTTCCCTGCTAAGCTTCCTCCCTACCCGAACCTACCAAGCAGAGCCAATACTGTTTGCATCACTGAACATTGCACACGTAACAACGGTTGTACAAGCAACGAAGGCACCACCTTTAATGTCATCATCCAAGGATTTCTCCAACAAAAGAATCCATCAATGGCAAGGCAACTTGTCAAAGAAATGGGGTTTCTCGGCGAATGCAGCTACCAAAACCTTGTTGAGATTATAGGCAACTTGTCAAAGAAATAGGGTTTCTCGGCGAATGCAGCCACCAGAACCTTGCTTAAAAAATTAATGTTTTTTACGTTAATCTTCATAATTTATCCTAATTATTTTATAAGATTGTTAATGTTTTATAATTCGAAATGTAGATTTAATAAATTAATCCGTATTATATAATTTATTGTAATTTTAATATTTTTAAAAAATATTATTTAATATATAGCTATATCAATATATTTTTTAAAACATCATTAAATAGAAATTATATTATGAAGTTATAATTAAAATTTTTTTATTAAAAAAATAATTAAATATTTTTTTACGTTAAAAAAACAATCTACCACTCAGCAAACCACGAGCTAATAATGTATAAGTGTGTATTTTTTCATCAATTAGATATTTTTCATCGCAAGAGTAGTTCATAGCAATAACTACCGCATTAAGCATCCAAATTACCAACAACCCCATGCCAACCTCATTGAAAATAATACTTGTTTGTAGGCTATTTCCGTCAATTCAAGAAACATAACTGCCTCACCTCCATTTCCCGCCCTCTCTCAGTACTTACAAACCCGCCCCTCTCTCTTTCTGCTTCTTCAAAGAAAAGAAAAATCAAGAACTTGATTGATTGAAGAGGGAAATGGCAAAGTTAATGAAGAGAAAGACAAAGACGCTTATAGTTATCTTCATAATCTCTGTGATTCTTTCTTTAAAATTTCCATCTGAAATAGAGGAGGAGGAAAGGGCCAAAAGAGAGAAGCTGGAAAAAGAAGAGAAAACATTTTCTGTTTTTCTACAAAGAGAGAGTGCCACAAGTACTCGAGGAGGTGTTGTTTCTTTAGCTGATGAGCTTCACGGTCTTGAATACGATTTTTATCGCCAGAATTGTCCACAAGCTGAGTCTATTGTTAGATCAACAATGGCAAGGATTTACATGCAGCAAAATGATATTTCTTTTGGTCTTTTACGGCTTCTTTTCCATGATTGCTTCATCAAGGTATGCTATTTTCTTCTTCTTAATTCTTTTTTGTGGGTTTTCCTCAATTGGGTTTTCTTTTCTTTAAATGTTTGTGGATTTTCTTTTCTCTAAATGTCGATGTGTGCAAGGGTTTTGCTCAATTGGGGTTTCTTTGTTGTAGTTCTTTGAGGGTTATTTCAAGTGGCCAGGTTTGTGGATTCTGTGTATTCTTTCCTTTCTTTGAGGGAGTTTGATCACTACACAGTTGTTCCCAAATGGGGAATTTGGTTTCTTGTTTGTTGATGATCGTAGGGTTCTTATCAATTTGGGATTTTGTTTTTGTGGTGTGTTTGTTTACACGCAAAGTGTGTCTGCCTCGTGTTTATTAGTTTTATGTTATTTTTCTGTTGCAGTAGGCTACTTGGCTCTTTAACTTTTCAGGTCTGTATAGGCCTTAAATTGCTTGTTTTATGAAATTTCTTCTCTTGTTATTGTGCATCCTTGCTTCAATTCTTGGCCTGGTATTCTCAGTTGTTTGGTTCTGTAAATTCTTTGTGGAGACACTTTTCGTGAGGAGCTATCATTGATTGATTGGGCACTCTTTAGTTTCTTAGGCAGATAACCACAAATTTGATCTGGATGCTGAGTCTTGCTATTAACAATAAGAATTCTTGTCATTGCATGTATCTAGATATTAATTCAGATGTCTTTTCATTGTATGTATCTAGATATTGATTCATGGTAATGTTTTTTATATCGTTACTTATTACTGATCTTGTGGGATCACTACAATCAGGGTTGTGATGCTTCAGTCTTCTTGGATGATAGCAATGGGAATAAAAACCGTTCCATTGAGAGGCAGGCCGCTCCGAACAAGACCTTGAGAGGTATTAATGAGATTGAAATGATCAAGGAGGAGCTTGACAATGCATGCCCAGGAGTAGTTTCATGTGCTGACACCCTTGCACTTGCCACCAGAGATGCTGTTGTGCTGGTCTGTACTTCTATTGCTTTGTTTTCTTTACATGGACTTAGCACTCAGCAGCTTTAATCTTTTCTTCATTGAGTTCGATATTGAACTAAGCTTTAGTTTTCTTTAGGTTTCGGGTGTTTCTGTTTTGAAAAAAAAAAAAACGTAGGAAGAGCTTTCGTTAATGACAAGTATCTGAATCTGACTCCTTCTGAGTGAAAATTTCAGTTAATTAGACTACAAATTTTGCAGTCTATGATCTGAAATGTTTAACGGTGATGAAACAGCATTAGGACCTTGTTATTTTGATTGAAGTTTCATCCCTTCCCTTCCTTCTGTTTGGTTATTGAAATTTCTGAAACAAAGGAACTGAATCAGTCCTAGTATGCCGCTGCTTTACTCTCATCCATATCTTCTTCACCATCAACGCTGATGGTGTTCGTTCTTGCCTGATATTGCAGGCTGGTGGTCCATTTTATCCAGTTTTTACAGGCAGGAGAGACAGTACTCAATCCTACTTTGATGAAGCCATGGACGAGATTCCAAAGCCCAATGATAACATCACCCAAACACTTTTCCTCTTTTCCCGCAGAGGTTTTGATGAAAGAGAAACAGTCAATCTCTTAGGTACTTACTGTGCATCTTTCTCTCTATTCCCTTTTTTTGTCTTCCAAGAAATGATAAAATCAATCATGGACTGAATAAATTTCTTGATTCTATAGGTGCTCATAATGTGGGCAAAATCAGCTGTGACTTCATCCGGAATCGCCTCACTAACTTCTCTGGGACAGGACAACCAGATGCCTCTGTAGATCATGATTTCCTAAATGAATTGAAACTTGCTTGTCAGGATAGCAACAGCACCAATCATGATGGAACTGTAGCTTCTATGACATCAAGGGAGATGAGGAACTCTAGTTCGGCAATGATTTTCCAAGGATTATCCACTTCTATACCATCTGGAGCACGTTTTGATAACCACTACTATCAGAATTTGTTGGGGGGTAGAGGACTTCTATTTGCTGATCAACAATTGATGGCTGATGAGAATACCGCAAGATTGGTGGCAGTTTATGCTTCAGATGATGGAACAACCTTTAGAAGGGACTTTTCCAGGTCCATGGTGAAGATGTCAAACCTTGGTGTCTTGACTGGAACTCTAGGTCAGGTCCGAAACAAATGCTCCTTTCCCACCAGCCAATCTTGAATGACAGAGTCCGGCAACAGTCAACTCTTGTGACAAACGGTAAGATCAGTTCTTTTTCCTTCAAAAGACTACCAAAGAGTTTGAGAAGTAATAATCACCAGGCTGAAGAGAAGGAATCTCATCGCGATTTTTAAGTAACTTCGCTTTCAGTATCTACAGATCCCAGTCTCTTGTGCACCTGGAACATTCTAAGATTCATTAATTTTAGGGTTCTAGTGAGCTGTTGTGGGTTGTGATAATCAGCCAATAATTGCATTTGCAAATCCGGATTCAGAACTCTTGGTGTAGTGTCTGCAGATTATTCTCACAATAAGGGCAACACAAAATCCCATCACCTTCAATTTTCTCAATGGGGTTTTTCTTGTTACGTGCGAAAGTTCTCTTTTAGAAGCCGAGAGAAGATTGGGCTTCCAAAATGATCAACTCCCTTGAGATTAGGATATTTCAGTAAATACATGCAACCAACTTTAATCTTCATTTTAGAAAATTTCATAAAACTTTTATCACTTAGCTTTTGACTTTTGGAAAATATATTAGTGGATTAATTAGTAGTTGTTCTTCTTTCTTTAGCAGTTCCTATACTTGTCAAAATATATTATTTACAATGGTATTCAAGCTCTCATCGTTATATGTGTGGGAGGAAATTCCTTATATTCGAATAGCAGGAAATTATTTTACGAAATAATTGCATTAAATCTATTAGGTGTTTTGTTGTGTTTTTTTCCCTAAATGATTAATTAACAGCGCCAAAGCCAAGAATTAAAGCATTCCTATTATTTAGGAATATCAAATCTCTTAATAAAAATAATCTGCGAATATATCTTATTGTTTGAGTAATATTTATCAGAAAAGTACTTAATTATGTTGTAATATTTCACTATTAATTCCCTTCCATATCTTATATTGTTCTAAAATACAGTCTTTATAGGGTCAAGTGGCTCGTTCTAATGCAGCTTGGCAATGTTCTACTAATGCTAGTACTACACATATCCTTCATCGTGATCGCCTATGTCTGATCCAATTTTTAAAGGTCATGCATCATCATCTTTCACCACTGAGGATGCAATTTCTGATCTAATTCCTAAAGAAACTAGACTGGGCATTATAATAGCCCGGTCTATCATGCTGTATATTATTTTTGAGCTTTATTGTCATCATAGTTTTGTTCTTAGTAATGTGAATCCATCTCTAAATCTGACGCCTCACAACACATTTGACACGTCAATGACCAACATTATTTATAAAACCCTAACTCTGAATGCTCGTTTATGATGTAGGATATCACATGCACTCTTAAGTCTACTCGTACAAATATATGGTTATGGCTTCTCCTCGTCGTTTCCTACCTTCTACTCATCAGTTATCCCGTGCAAATTTCTGCACACACTGTCGCTCTACAGATCTTGTTTAGAATCATCACACTGTTTCATGCAATCATTTTCATAAGCTTTGACACATCATGCTTTGCTATCTGAAATCCTCTCACTCTAGTTGTAGATATCGTCATGGGCATAGGCATGCTATTGAGAATTGTCCTATGAGGCCACTTTGTCCTTGTAAAAATTTAATTTTACATCTCTAAAAAAAAATTGTTCAAAAATAATTTTTTTGTCAAATTTTTATATGCTGAAAATTACTTCATAAGAAAATCTTTCAACAAATGCTTCGATATTGTTTTTCAAATTCTTTAAATGAAAAGTATAAATTTGATCAAATAATTTCTTCTATTTTGATTGTATTAAAAATTTCTTGTATATTTTCAACTAAGTGGTTATTACTAGTTTTTACCTATAAATACTACTTGTTCATTTCATGTGAAAATATTCTAAATGCTTGCAAACTCTTTAATCTAAAAAGCTTTTATTTATCTTATAATCATTTTAAAACCTTAAACTTTATTTGCATCAATTCTCTCTTTGATATTCTTGAGCAATATATTTTTATAAAGATTTGAGTTTAATCTATTCTAATCTTCTTTTTTATTGTGAGGTGTTAAAAATCCTCGTGAGAGATAATTTATTGTGAAAATGTAAGTGACACTTGAATCACTTGGAAAAATATTTGGTTGTGAGCTATTGAAAGGTTAAAATCTTGATCCTTTAAAAATACTGAGATTGAAAAGTTCCTAATCCTGGACCTTAAAAAGATTAGTGTATCGATAAGGTCTCACCTTAGAAAAAGATAGTGTGTTGCTAGTAAATACTTGAATGGTGGTTCAAGTTGTGTAATAGGCGGTTGTCTGAACCACTATAAATTTGGTGTGTCTCTCTCAATCTCTATTTTATTTACTTTGTGCACTTTCATAATGAATCTTTGTTTCAACTACTGAAGTGTTAAAAGATCAAAATTTTAAGTTATCAAAATTTCAATTTAGCACCTAATTCATATTTCTCTAAGTGCTTTTAAGCCTTTCAGTTAGTAATGGAGCAAGGACTCCTTGTTAAAGATTTAATTACCTAGGAGAAAAGATCATGACACTAAAGGGTCAATGCTTAATTAGGGCTTTCTTCTTCAAAGATAAGAATTATGATTTTAAAAAAAATAAGATGCAAACTTTTTTTGAGTCAATAATTATCGAATTATGAGATATTATTGAGAGTGGATATACTCATCCTACTAAGATAAGTTTGAATGGAGAAGTTTGTCCAAAACCTATAAGTGAACAAGGTGATAAAAAGAAGAAGAAAATACATATTTATAATGATAAGGCTATGATTGCTTTCTTTCTTGCTCTTAATCATGTGGAGTTCACCATGGTAAAGAATTGCAAAAGGACTTTTGAACTTCAAAAACTTTTGGAAGTCACCTGTTGTTACCCACTTTTGACCTTACAAAAAAATCAAGAAAAAAAATAGACAAATAAAATACAAAATACAAAAGGATATACATGAAGAAAACCTAAAAGATTGCTCAAGTTGGTGGTGAAATACCAAAAAGACAAGTGGAAAAGTTGGAGGACCAACATGTATAAGATTAGTAAAATTGACAAACCAATTCTGATTGTCAAATGACCAATTTAGTGAAAATATTTTTATTTTGGCTAATGAAATATAATTTTGAATAGGTAAGGACTTAATGAGAATTTTAGAAGGCTTAATTAATTTTATTGAGGACTTAATTGCAAGAAAAATTGACATTTAAAGTTAATTTAGGCTTTAATTGGAAGAAATTAAATTTTGGAGGTCGATTTGCAATTTTAAAAAGTTAATTTGATCAAATCATAGTTGTAATTGCATAAATATTAAAGTTTGATGGAAAATTAGAGACTCAATTAAAGAAATCTAAAACCAAGGACCAAACTGAAAAAGATGTGTGATTGTAAGGGCTGAAATTGACCAAATCAAGGGCTAAATTGAAAAAAATTGAAAGTTTGATGGTCAATTAAGAGTTTAAGTGCACAAATCGAAAACCGAGGACCACGATAAAAATAATAATAAACGTTTAGGCTGATGATTGAGTTTGACAAGGGTGAAATTACATGAAATTAAAAATTTGAGAGGCAATCACTAGTGCAATTAAAATCAATTGGAAGACTAGTGATTAAAATGAAATCTATCAGATCCCAAATTAAAAACCCTAATTTATAGGGTATAACCTAGACGACTCATCATTCAACCACTATTTAGTTTCTTCTTTGACAGTTTTGACTAATCGAGTAAGCATTTTCAGACGAATAAATGTGGCATTTCTAACCACCTCTAAGGCTATAACCACCACCATTCAACTAAGAAACAACTCCTCTACAAAGATCAGCTACTTCCATGAAATGTTTACATCCCATTTTCTTCAACAAACCCAACAGTATCTTGTTCCCGATCAACCATCATTGTATTGTTAGATTCCATGCTCTAATCGGGTTGCCATTTTCAAACAAATGAATATGGAGTTACAGACCTCCAAATTGAATAATATTGGATCCAAATAAAAGGTGTGCCCCTCTTTACCAATATCAGGTGGTCTTTAACGATTATGAAATTGGAGTTGCTCCAAGAAAGTCTTGAAAGTGATAAACTCAGTCATTGATGACTGTGATACCCATGTCACAAAACTATTAATTTTTTTTGTATGTTCAAACTTCAAGCCTTATCAGTGGATTCTTATCAAAGGCTGACCACGTTTATCTCAAGATCAAGGTTAGAAACAAGTTCATTGGTCTTCAAGTTTGGAAAACCACCAAAACCTCCAAAAACCAAGTTTGTTGCAAAATCACCATTGAAAAACTAGCATAAGTATAGAGCTCACAGTTGTGAAATGTACTCCAAAACCCTTTTATTTTGATCTAAAAGCTAACCTTTCATCAATCTATGTTTGAACCCATAAAAAGCCCCAACAAAACCTTATAAATATCCCCTTGAAAAATCATAGCATAAGGAGAGGAAAAGGTGAGGAAAATATTGATAAAGGAACTCTAAAGTGTGAAGGTTTAAGAGCCTAGCACAAGGATTTTCTCAACTTTGAGATAAAGTAATAAACTTGGAAAAGAAGAAACCAAAGGGCAACAACCATTGTTTAAGCTTGAAAGGTATAAAACATTCATTTATCCTTGTGGATGATGTCCATGAGGCATATCTCTTGCATGTTCTTTCTTGTTTTATAGTGTTTTTGAATATTTGTTGCATTATATTGCTTTTAGCTTTGATTTTGATTAATGCATTTAATGTTGTTTTTATCTTTGTTTGATCATGTTTGGAGTTGTTTGTTAATGTTGCTGAATGTTTAGAATATGCTTGGATGTTTAGATTAAATGAAATATAATGATTTGGAAATCTGATAGTAAGGTTATTGATGCATTTTTTTTTGGTTTGTTAATGTGTGTTCTTGGTCCCTAGGCATGATTTGGGTTCCAAGTATTTAAAGTGTCAGTTTTGAATTGAAATTTGATATTTTTGTGAGCTATTTTAAGTTGGTAGTTTTGAAATTTGAAACCTCTTGTATAATTTTGATGTTTTGATGTTATTTGTTTGTTTTTTTAATTCAAACATGTTTGATTATGATTGTGAAACTTGTTAGAATGAAGAAATCATGTTTTGGAAGTAAAAAATGCCAGTTTTGAAGGCTTGATATTGTGCTGAATTTCTGGGTTGCTGGGAGATGTTCTTCGTGTTCTTGGGAAGAACATTGTCTTAGCTTCATGATTTGGACTAGTTTTAGTCCAATTCTTTGCACAAAATCCTTCAAGCAACTTTATTAGACAATAATCTAAGATTTATTTGAATCAATAACATGTTTTCAGTAGTTTTTTTTATCTTAGGGCTTCAGTTTTGAACCAAAATCCATTTTGATAAAATCACAGTTTTTTAGTGATAATCAAAGTGCATAAATGTTATATTATTGATCCTTGTGTGATTTTTAATATGTTTGTGTCCTTGGTTTGTTTGTATCTAGTTTGATTTGAAATATATGTTGTTGGTTCATATTGAATGTTCTTCATGTTCTTACTTTTTTTATGTTTTTATTTGTTGTGACAATAATTTTTTAGTTTTTGTTTTAAGTTTGATTTTGTTTTAGATTCTGGTTTAGGTCGTGGTTTGTTTTTCAGGTCAAATCAGTGGACTTTGGTTCGGTTTATAGTCAAACCAAAAGTTTCGGGTTAACCCGGTAAGGTCAAAATCGAGTCAAAGGATAAGATTGTATTTGGCTAGCAATGTTTTTCTAATGGTTTTCTTTGACTTAAGGATGTGTTTGGCAAACACCACCTAAGCCTATTTTAACAGTTTTAGTTTTAGAAAAAAATGAGTTTTTGCCAAACATGGCCTTAAAGAAAAAGATTTTTGTTTGTTGCATACTACCTAATTCATAAAAAAAAAATTGCATTTTATTTATATATATAAAAAATTGTTTTAGCATTGTTTTAGAAAAGTTTTTGTACTTCTTTATATTTTTTATCGAATTTACAAGTTTGTAAAATTCTTTAAATATTTGACCAATATTTCAATAACACTAATTTTTTTTCTGAAATTAATTGTCAACATTCTGGTATAAATGTTGGACTTACAAATAGATTAATATTTAAATATGAGGAGTTGACTAGAAAATTCTTAGATTATTTTTTTAATATTTACCAATTTTAACTGAAATTATTTTTCACCACAATATACGAGTTGTGGGAAACACTTTTGCCTTCCAAGATAAGTGAACTTTGTGAGGGCACCTACATGAATTCTTGTCATGAATTCTTCAAACGAGCTCATAATAAATTCAAAATGTCATTTTTATTCATAAATGTAATTCTTTGTTATGAGTCTTAGACGGACTACTAGTTAGGAATCCATCAACACCTTTAAACCACATCCAAACCACACAATGCAGCTTACTAAGGTAATGTGCGCTAGGGGTGCTAATATCTTCCCTGGCCACAATCAGTCTATTTCATTAATAAATTTAGAGGAAATTTTCATTATAATTGTATTCTCTTTTTTCATGTAAAGGTGACAAAAAGAGCAATATTTATGATGGATCTTATATTTGTATGAGAAAAAGAGAGTTCATTGTAAATAAATTAAAAAAAGGTGGGTGTTTTACAGTAAACTATCTCATACTTGGAAAATTATGGTTTGTTTCTTATAATTTATACTTTTTTATGATTTTGGTCTTTGTAGTTTTAATTGTTAAAATTTCAGTTATGAAACTTCATTGTTCTCACATTTCAATTCGTAGATGTTGTAAAATGTTGAATTTAGTCCTTGAAATTTTCAATGAATTTTTAATTTTTATATTTTTTATCCTTGTAGTTTTAAGTATTTACTTTTCAATTTAAAAACTTTATTTTCATCACATTTCAACCCTTGAATATTGTGAAAAGTTTGTTTTGGTCTTTGAATTTTTTCAAAAGTTCAAGTCAATCCATGTGTGTGCGTGTGCGTGCGTGCATGCGTGTGTGTGTGTGTGTGTGTGTGTGTATTTGTATTCTGATGCCTCTGGCTTTAGGTGTTTGCATTTTAGTCTAGATCTTTATTTTCCTCATGTTTTGGATCCTTAGATGTGGAGAGAAGAGAGAGAAAGTCATTATAGAAGAGAGATGAGAGAGAATAATTTCAGTCAACCATACTTGTCAGAATTGTTGATCTTGTTGTCAATAGTTTTGTTTTGGAGAGAGAAGTTCAATTAATATGATTTTCCCCTTTAACCACTAAAAAATAAAGATTGGGGTCTATGAAGTTTTTTTTTATATAGTTTTTTATATATATATATTTTTATATATATATATATATATATATATATATATATATATATATATATATATATATTTGCACTGATTAGAGGATGTTTTGAAGTTGATAATAAGTTTAGCAAGTTTCTTGAGTTTTTGTGTTTTTAGCTGAAAGCAAATTGAAATTTGCATTTTAAGATCTAAAAACTCGGACCCTGATTTTCTAGATGACTAGAATAAGTTCTAATAGACTACACTTCGTCTACCTAAATGAATGTTCCTTTTTTAACAAACCACGTGTCATCCACTCATTTTTTTTTTAAAAAAAAGGCTTACCTAAACTTTTTTTTAGGCCAAACACGTGAGCTTAATTTTTTTTAAGCTAAGGCATGCGGACCAGGACTTGCAAGCCCAAGTGCACTTAGATCATTCTTTGAAAACCATGCATACATGGGCTTCATTTGTTTGGCCCTTAAATTATAATATATATATTTGAAAATTTATCTATTATTGTTGAAGATTCTGAAGTAATCAAGGAAATGAAAATAGAAAGTCTGATTTCTTTTTCATAAATCAGGTCCAAATAATAACACCTATTTATGTGTAGTTAATAGCCTTCCTAATATAGATTTGTAGATGTTATATATATTCAGGAATATATTCTGAAATAAAATGAGAAGTCAGGATTTAAGAATTCTCCACATGGTATCAGAGCACTAAACCAAGCCCATCTTTTTTTTTCTGAGCGTATCTCTCTCTGAATCTGGAATTTCTTCTCTTCTTTTCACATCTGTCCTTACAATCCCCTAGTCACTTGTTCTAGTAGACCTGTCCAGATTTGAAAAAACATGTCTGAAATCACTACAAAAGAAACCTAAATATCAGGAGAATTCAAGAGTTTACAGTCATCATACTGACTAAATGACATAAACTATCTGAAGTAGTCACAAATAATAACAACCTTTCTCAAAGGAAAGGGAAAGATCAACCATTTGATGGACAATCCTCCTAGTCTAGAAGACCTAAAGTTTACACTCTAGGATGAAGAAGACTCCATGATTATGTCATGGCTATGGAACTCTATAATGTCAGAAGTCTGTGGGCCTTATATGTTTCTGGTTATAGCAAAAGACATATAAGATGCAATGAGACAGACCTACTCTAAAGTGAAGGATGCTGCGCTAATCTATGAGATTAAGATGAAACTTTCAATAGCCAAACAAGGTAATATGATGTTTATTGAATATTAAAATTCTATGAAAAGTTTCTGGTTGGAATTGGACTATTACCAGGACTTTAAGATGCAGTGTAGTGATGATGCTGTAATTTTAAAGAATTATGTAGAAAGAGAAAGGATCTTTGAATTTCTTGCAGGACTCCACATAGAATTTGATCAAATGCGAGTCCAGATACTTGGAAAGGAATCTCTACCCTCACTCAATGAGGTATTCTCCTTAATAAGGGTTGAAGAAGGAAGGAGAACTGTGATGCTGGATGTTCCTAATATTGAAGGGTCTGCTATGTTGATAACTAATAGCAGAAACATGAGTGATGCCATGAATGGTGCAAAAGTTGTGAAGACTGAAAGGAAAAAATTCCCTAAAGATGATTTGTTTTGTAACTATTGCAAGAAGACAGGTCATACAAAGGAGACCTACCGAAAACTCCATGGAAAACCACTAAGGATAGGGCGTAATGGAGGATACAATTGGAATCAGTCAATAGGACATAAAGACAGCATGTGAGTCCAGCACCCTAGAAGTGGGAGGGTTCAACAAGGAAGAGATTGAACATCTAAAAACCCTAATCAACACCATGGAGAAACCATTTGGGTCATGCTCTATTGCTCAAAATGGTAAAATTCTATTTTCTCATGCCTTTAGTGCTTCAAAAAAGGACCACTCCAGCATTTGGGTCATAGACTCAGGTGCAACAGACCATATGACCCATTCTATAGGTTCCTTCAGATCATATCAACCTTGTCCTAGCAGTAAGAAAATCACAGTTGTTGATGAATCTCTAACCACTGTAGCAGACCAGGGAACAATTCCCTTTAACCACTTATTGACCCTTAAACTAGTACTACATGTCCCTAACCTTACTGTAAATCTGTTATCCATTTGAAAATTAAGCAAAGACATAAACTGTAATGCAACTTTCTTCCTTGATCACTGCATATTTCAGGACCTAGCTACGGGGAAGATGATTGGGCAGGCTCGAGTCAAGAATGGGTTGTACATGCTTGGAGTGCTAGGCAGTAGTAGTAACTCTCATCCTCTACCATTCATTTCAGTTAATTCTAATAAAGATGATGTTTGAAATCACCATCATCGTTTAGGACATCTTTCATTTAAGACTTTTAGTTATATGTTTCCATCCTTATTTAAAAATCTTGATGTTGAACAATTTCATTGTGAAATTTATGAGTTTGCAAAGCACCATAGAGTGTCTTTTCCTATAAGTGATTCAAGATTTGTGTCTCCATTTAATATAATTCATTCAGATATATGGGGTCCATATAACGTTCCCAATATTTCAAGAGCAAAGGGATTTGTGACATTTATTGATGATTGCACCTGAATGACTTGAGTTTATCTTCTTAAACAAAAAGTCGATGTAAGTCACATCTTTCCAAACTTTACCAAAATGATAAAGAATCAATTTGGGGTTAGCATGAAGGGTATTAGAACTGATAATGATAGGGACTACTTTAATCAGATCTTATCACCATACTTTGAAAAAGAAGGGATTATTCATCAATCATCTTGTGTTAATACTCATCAACAAAATGGGTTAGCCGAAAGGAAAAACAAACATCTTCTCAAAACTACTCGAGAAAATCAAGTTCCAAAACATTATTGGAGAGAAACTATTTTAACATCTAGTTATTTGATAAATACAATACCTTCAAGAGTTATTGGTTTTAAAAGTCTTTTAAACTATTTATCAAAAAAATTTCCCAAGAATAATTTTTATTCTAAAATTCCCTCTAGGATTTTTGAGTGTCACCTATGTCCACATTCATAAACATCACTAAGATAAACTTGATGCTAGAGCTCTTAAGTGTGTTTTCATAGGGTATTCCATCACACAAAAAGGTTATAAATGTTATCATCCACCTTCAAAACGATTTATTATGTCAAAAGATGTCACTTTTAATGAAAACCAACCTTTCTTCAACCAGTCTTATCCTCAGGAGGGCAACATAGACACAAAAGATAAGCATAAAAATGTTTTTGAAAATTTTCCCTTCCAAATCCCATCTTGGCAGCAATCATCTTTGAATTCACCACCCACTAAGTCTTCAAACCTTACAAGAGAAACTCTGTAGGGAGAAATTACTATTCACTGACCTCTTCGAGTATACAGAAGAAGGGTACAACCTGATCAGACTCTCTTGTAAGCCCAAGAATCTGAACCAGAGCAAGGTAATGAAACTTCTCATCCATCCTTATCTACTCCTGATACTAATGACCTTTATCAGCCAATTGCAATTAGAAAAGGATAAGAGAATGCATTAAGAATCCTTTATATACTATAACTAACTTTATGTCATTCAAAAAGTTTTCACCATCATACAAAACCTTTCTCTAAAAAATAAACACCATACATATCCCAAAAACCTTGCATGAGGCTCTAAGTAATGAGAAATGAAAAACTGTTATAAAAGAATAGATGAATGCACTAGAAAGGAATCAAACATGGGAAATAGTTGAGTTACCAAAAGAGAAAAAAATAGTAGGGTGTAAGTGGGTCTATACTCTAAAATATAAAGTCGATGGCAGCCTTAAAAGATATAAAGTCAGGCTAGTTGCAAAAGGGTATACACAAACTTTTGGGATAGACTATCAATAGACATTTGCTCCAGTTACTAAGATGAACACCATTCAAATTTTGTTTTCTCTATCTACTAATTTTGGATGGTGTATGCAGCAATATGATGTAAAGAATGCTTTCTTACATGGAGAGTTGGAAGAAGAGGTGTTTAAGGATCCACCACCAGGATTCAGTCACTCTCTACTTCCCAATCAGGTCTATAAACTAAAGAAGGCACTCTATGGGCTAAAACAGTCACCTAAAGCATGGTTTGAAAGGTTCACACAAGCCATGGTTTCAATAAGATATCAACAAAGTCAAGGAGATCATACTTAGTTTATCAAACACTTCATTTCAGGGGGAGTTACTATTTTAATTGTTTATATTGATGATATTATAATAACAGGTGATGATCTTGAAGAAAGATACATTAAGAAAAAGACTTTCTTCAGAATTTGAAATCAAAGAGCTGAGGAAGCTGAAATATTTTCTTGGCATAGAAGAAATATTTTCTTGGCATAGAAGTAACACTTTCAGAAAAAGGAATTTTTATCTCTCAACAGAAGTATACTCTAGACCTTCTAAAGGAGACAAAAATGGTAGACTGTAAACCATGTGAGACACCTATTGACTTAAAGCATAGACTTGATAATGATGAGGAAGGAGCCACAACTGATAAGGCACAATACCAAAGGCTAGTTGGTAAGATGATCTACTTATCACACTCATCCATATATTGCTTATGCAGTGATATAGTGAGCCAATTTATGCACAACCCGAATGATTTACACCTACAAGCAGTTTATAGACTCTTTAGATACTTAAAGTCTACCCTTGAAAAAGGAATCTTGTATAAAAAACATGAGAATCTGAAACTTGAATGCTATATAGATGATGATTATGTTGGTGCCTTAATAGATAGAAGGCCAACATCAAGTTATTGTACTCTACTGGGAGGAAATATTGTGACATGGAGGAGCAAAAAACATAATGTTGTTTCAAGATCAAGTGCAGAAGCAGAATTCAGATCAATGACATTTGGAATTTGTGAGTTATTATGGATAAAGATTGTCCTAGAAGATTTAAGAATCAAATGGGAATAACCAATGAGATTGTACTGTGACAATAAGTTTGTCGTTGGAATAGCACAGAATTTAGTACAACATGATAAAACTAAACACGCGGAAGTGGACATACACTTCATCAAAGAAAAAATAAAGAGTGGACTGATTTGCATACCTTATGTGCCTACTGGGGAACAACTTGCTGATATACTTACTAAAGGTGTGCAGAATCCTTCATTTAAAGGTATCTTAGACAAGTTGGGAATGAAGAACCTGTTCTATTAAGCTTGAGGGGGAGTGTTAAAGATTCTGAAGTAATCAAGACAAATTTGATTCTGATCTGAACTTAATTTATGGGAAATGAAAATAGAAAGTCTGATTTCTTTTCCATAAATTAGGTCCAAATAATAACACCTATTTATGTATAGTTAATAGCCTTCCTAATATAGATTTGTAGATGTTATATATATTCAGGAATATATTCTGAAATAAAAGGAGAAGTCGAGATTTAAGAATTCTCTCCAATTATATTATTATCTTTCAATAAGATTAAAATTCTTTTATGGTAATATTTGCAATTACTTTAGAATATTTATTTATGAATATAATATGTAATGTTTTCCTAAAAATATTGCACATAAATGTTCAATGAGCATAAAATATATTTTTGTTATTGTGAATTTTTTATATAATTTTCATGAATTAATTATTTTTTTATTTTCCCATGTAATAAAAATTATTAAGGCATAACTTTTTACTTTTTTTTCCTAAGAAATTTGGATTTTGATAAAAGAAATATATTTTTTGTATAATTTAAATCCATAAAACATTCAAATATTTATTTTAATTACCGCATAATTATAGAAAAATTGGCTTTGAAAATGGTACTATTACCTTTACTTTTTTTTTATTCCATAGTTTATTGCACTTAACTAGCAAGACTTTCTTAAAATATTTTTTGTTTCGTTTTAGGATGATCAACTTCTTTTTTTACTTTTTAATTAACATCCAAAACTTTAGTTCATATGATGATGGAAAGCCAACTAGCCAAAGCATAAGATGTAGCAGGGGTTGAAGACAAAAGAAAAAAAGTCGAGGTTGTTAAAGCAAATTTAGTAACTATGAAAAATGAAATCAAGGTGCTGAGAATGAAGCTCAACACAAAATGAGAAAAGGTAAAGCACTTTAAGGAGAAGTTAGTAGCATTAGATAGGCATAAAGATCATATCAACGCTAATAACAATGCCTTTAACTAAAGCAACATGCTGCTCATGGAGCAAATGACTAAGATGGATGAGCAAATGGACAAAGGTACCAGAAATGCTCGGATTGTTAAGGCCAATTCCTCAAATGAGGGAAGGTATATATTTCACCATCGGCAAAACCTAGCTAAGACCGATGCTTTTATAGGATAGATTGAGAATTATGTTTTTGCTTTTCTACCTTTGGATATATATGAGTTTAAAGAGAGAGACTGATGTACTTTTTTTTTGTATTTACTTTTCCAAAAAACAATGTAATGAACTTTTCAATATTAATGAAAAGGGTTTTGACCCATTTATTGAGTAAAAAATATCTCTTGATAAGTGAGATTTAAGTTTATCAAAGCAATGACTTGAGTAGAATTACTCCTAATAAGAAATATGACAAAAGAATCCACAATCATTACACAAGTAAAGTAGTGGCCATTAGTCGTTCTTGGAAAGACTAAATCCATATCTAATATACATTAGCATACACATTATGATCATGCATTCCTTTATAGATTGTTCTATGCACTACAAGTTATGAAACATATATCCCCCATCTAAGATTTACTACACCTAATTAAGAGAGAAAATAAAGAATGAAGAGAGAGCTCATCTGGAATCATATTATCAGAGTGAGCTACAATCTGTAAAGAATGAAGTTGGTTGAATAACTAATCTACTCAAGCATCTTTTAACGTCTAAGAGTAGGGAGGAAACGTCTACACAGCCTCCTGTGGAAGCACAAGCAACCCATGTCTTTCATACACCTTTGAACTTAGGGGAAAATTTGGCATATGAGCATCATTTTGTTCCTGTTACCCCCGTCTAGCTAGTTCAAACACTATGGATTTGATAACTGAAGGACCTTTTAATGATAGATTTACTGGTCCTATGAGCTATGATAAGTGGTCTGCTTTGGAAGAGAGATTGAGAACAGTTAAAGGGAACGATTTGTTTGACCATATACGAGTAGTTAAAGCATGTTTGGTGCTAAATATTGTGGTGCCAAAGGAATTTAAAGTTCTAGACTTCATCAAGTATACTAGACTAGAATGTCCAAACACCCATCTCCAGTAATACTACAATAAAGTGGTTGAAGTGATCTATAATGACAAAATGTTAATCTATTTTTTTTAGGATAGTCTCACAGGGTTTGCTTTGAGGTGGTATATGAGACTAGATAATACTAGAATTAAGAAATAGAAAGACTAGGTAGATGCCTTTCTAAAACAATACAAATTCAATTTGGAAATTGCCCTCAATAGAACTAGCTTAATGACCATGGAAAAAGGAAGTCAAGATTCAGTAAGGGCATATGCATAATGATGATGAGATGAGGCCACATATGTTCAACCTCGTTTGATAGAAACATAGATGGTAACTTTAAATCCCTTGATTATAAACATTTAATGGGTAGCTAATCTCAATATTTCTACGATGTTGTATGTATTATTGAAAGAATAGGTAATGGATTAAGTCTGGATATATAGTCGAGTCAATGAAAAAGAAAGGCTTTGCTGGGAAGAAAATGGATAGTAACGAGAACAACTTAGAAGGTGGGTATAATGGAAAAAAAATCATTTTCCCTAAACCAAACCAATCAATCAAATAGCCAATCAAACAACTAGAACAAAAAAAAAACAAACACAAGAAATACCCTAGAACAACTCCTACCCTTACATATGCTTTTGAAGGAGTTGTATGCCAAATTACTAAGTATTACGCATATAGATCATATCCCTTTACCACCACTACGATCACCTATTTTTGTTTAGTACAAACCAGAATTAACTTGTGAATAACATACTGGAAATCCTGGCCACGATATTGACACATGCTACGCTTTAAAGAAAAGGTTGTTAGAACTTATCAAAATAAGTAATTTTTTAGGATTTACCCAATGTTAATTTGAATCGTTTACATAACCATGTTATACGTAACAATGGAGTGAGTGTGGTGGAAGTTGGTAGTAAAGAAAAAGTGTTGAAAGTGTCAATGAAGAGGCTGCAAGACATGCTGGTACAGTCAGGATTTTTAAAGAAAGTCATTGAGTGTCTTCTAGAGAGAGGTGACTATTGTGAGTTTTATGAAAAGAAAGGACATCACATTGATGGATGCATTGAGTCCCACCAAAAGGTTGCAAGAATATTGACCTTGAAGGAGTTAAGAATTAAGGCCATAAAGGATAGTGATGAGGTAAGGATGATAGAGATTCAAGAGAAAATGTTAGAGGTGTGTAGGGTTTAACAATAGTTAATGGGCCACCTAAACTCATCTTGACTAAACCTTTATATAAAAATAAAGGGGATTATAATGTATGCTTTGCAATTATAGCTATACCTTTGGTATCAAAAACTCTTGTTCCTTTATTCTAATAATAGATAATTAGGTTGACTTGGAGTGGTTGTTGCTTCACGTTTGAAAAGCTAGAAAAGTAAAGAAAAGCTATAGGCAAGGAGGTGATAGACCTTGGTAAGGAAGTTGAGGCTAAAAAATCAATAATTGAGAAAGAGACAAATGAATTTCTAAAGTTAATAAAGCATAGTGAATACTGCATAGTGGATCAATTAAAAAAAACCTTGCCAAGATCTTTATTATATCTTTGATACTTAGCTCTGAGTCGCACCAAAATGCTTTATAAAAGGTGATAAACAAGGCTTATGTATCTCAGGAAATTGAGCAGAAAACCATGAACCATTTGGTGTGGATAATCAATACAACTAATTTCTTGTATTTCATGAAAGATTAGTTGGGTGTTGAGGGCACTAGACATAACTAGCTCATGTACATCACTGTCAAATGCAAAGATTGCCTTATTAGTAAAGTGCTAATTAATAATGGCTCGACTCTTAATATACTGCCAAGACACTAGCTGGAGGAGATGCTTATTGATGTCTTTTATATGAAACCGAGTACCATGATGGCAAGGGCATATGATAGCTTACTAAGATAAATAGTTGAGACTTTGAAAATAGAGTTGCATATAAGTGTTTCTGATAACAATACAAGTGATGGATATTCATCCTTCCTATAACATGTTGTTGGAAAGTCCTTGGATTCATATGACTGGGGCAATAACTTCATCATTGCATCAATGCTTAAAGTATATCATGAATGTAATGTTGGTAGTAGTCAAAACTAAAGTAACCATTTCCATGATCAGAAATGTGGTGGTACCCTTCATTGAAACATATGATTGTAGGGATGGAAATGTTCATGCTTTCGAGATTTTGAATATAGAGTGGGTTCCTGAAAATACTAGCTGAGAAAGCCAAAAATCTTTAAAGTCGCAAGGTGTTATGATGTCGCGGTCGCACAAATTAATTACCCTAGCTTAAAACACACAGGATAGTATAGAACATGCAAGGGGTTGATCCCACGAGGAAGTTTTAAGTCAGATTTTTATATTGTACGTTATGTAATTGAGGGGATTTGGTTTGTGATTATCTAAACTATGGCAGCAATTAAACTAGCAAACAAAATCAATTAGAACCGAAACTTATCAAGAAAACAAATCCTGGTCGCAAGCACACATCCACCTACGTAAATTAAAATCGATCCTTGAAATGAAAATTGCAGTTTATGTTCTAAAATTTTATCTTTTTTTAATGTTGATTAATTAACGGATCCGCCGTATAACTAATCCTAACCAACAAACAATCAAAGTGTCTGCACTAATGATTCAATTTAATGGTAGCTTTACGAACTAGATAATTTCATCAAGATTAACATACAAGTTGTTCGTAGCTTGTGTCACTTTGTTCAAATGTTCTCCCTAAGTTCAATAACGTAGTTCCACCACAATTATCAAACTTGCTTCACAAGTTCATATATCACAACTTCGGTTTTGATATTAAACTTAGCAATAGATTGTTCACAACAATAACTTAGAGTCCGCTCTAGCAATCATTAACAACAATCATAGGAAATATGCATAGAAAAACTGAAAATAAAAGGAAAAATAAATCTCACGGTTCTTGAAATCCGAAGGTTTTTGCGTTCTTGCAACCAAGAAAAAAGCTTAGCCTTGCATAACTATTGAACAACTACTTCTAAAGATTGAAGAGAGCATGATTTTTGGGTTTGTAGAGGAGAGAATTTGTGTTTATTTTCTGCTGGCTGCTGCCTCCTTCTGCTCTCCCTCTTTTCTGTTGGCTGCCAGCCCCTTCTCCCCTTCTTTTTATATGCTAAGAAACCCTAGTCTCTATTTTACAAAATAGTCCTTCCTTAAGTTGGCAGTTTACATTTAAGTACTTCAATAACTATTTGTCCTAAAAAGGAGAAATAGCTTTGCATGAAATCTTTAATCTCCGACTTAGAGGAGTTAAATTACTGATATAAAAACTTGGATGTCGGTTTAGATGCTTCACAATGTAATTTGGACTCGTTTCTTTATGAAACCTGTTTGCTGGCAGAATTCAGTTGTCATCTTTGAAAAATCATATCTCCCTCATATGAAATCGTTTTTGGCCGAAATTTGGAGCGTTGATAGTTCATTGAGTTAGGAATCCAAAACAATTGAGTTTGTATCAATTAGACTTCTGTAGCTCCAGATATTAAATTTTGAATGGCAAAAGGTCAACACTGTCAGAATGCAAGATTTGACTTTGCTGGATGTGATTTCCATGATATTTCTCTTTTTATTTTTCTTGCATTACATTTCCAGAAAGGTATGAATGTTAGCTTTTTAGTGCCACTGGAATCACTTCATTTTGATCTCTAGAACTCATGCTCTGCACAAAACATCGACTGAACGTCAAATCTGCCAGTTACTCCAATTTACTCCTTTTTGTATCTTTCATCCAAAAGTGCCTTCAAAACATAAAACAAAGAATATCAAGGTATTTTATATATAAAACATGGACAAAACATTAGATAGTTGTGGGTGAAACTATCGAATAATATGGTTACATCACAAGGGTGGCGCTAAATGTTTCCTAAAACATAGAATTCCATTTCATTATAAACCTGAAATTGAAATGCTAGAAATGGTCATTTTAATAAAGATGAAATGTGTTAATCAGAGATTTGGGCTTAGATATAAGCTTAAAAAGAAAGATTATAGATGAACTGTTAGTATGAAAAGAGAGAGGAGAATGGCTTAAATAAGGGAAGAGAGCTTTAAAAAGAAGAACTAGTCATCCCTCCAATCAGGGTTCCATTCCCAAAGGTTGCAAGTATGCTGCAACCAGATAAGGGACTGTAAAACCTTGGTAAAAAAACTCTTTACAATGAGTGTAAACATCTTAGAGGAAGAAAGGTTAAAAGGATTACAAAGAGGATAAATTTTGGAAAAGAGGGTAAAGTACTGCCACAACTATCCATTCATACTTTAGAAGAATTCCTCGTTAAGACTTCATGTGAAAGCCGGCTAAGGGCGAGAAGTTTAAAAATTGGGTGACTCAGGAAGCTTTAGTGGTATTTAAAATGTAAATCAACATTGCTTGTCTTAAAGTGTTTTTATCTCTATTTTTATTTGCCTCTTTTTCTTGTTCCTGATTGACAATCGAGGCTTAAAATGTCAACATGATTTTATGTTGTTGACCCAAACTTTTCTTTTAAAAGTAATGAGATCATGTATTTTCTAAAATTTCTTTTTTTTATTTCTTATTATTCATTTACATCGAACACTTTTTGCTTTTAAGAATCCTAAAAGAGGATCTTCCAGAACACCACATACACCTTGTACCAATAATGAATGACCAAACTTTAATGAATATATAATAGCTATGAAAGAAGAAGAATATAATGAAAATAATATCAAGGAATTCATAAAATTAATAAAGCAGCATAAACAGGCATGGAAACCTACTATAGAAGAGCTTAAGACTATAAACATGGGAGATGAGTAGGTTAAAAGAGAACTAAAAATAGAAACCTTAATTATTCCAAGATATCTTGATCAAAGTCAAGGAAAAAATTGGAAAGCGGTGGAATGTCAACTTTTTAAAAGTAGTGAAATATAAACAATAGGTATCTAACATAGTTGTCGTGCTAAAAAAAAAGGAGAAAATTAGAGTTTGCATGGACTTTACAGATTTAAATAGGTCTATACCCGAAAATGACTTTCCTTTGCCATATATAAATGTTTTGGTTGATAATGGTTCATGCGGATCCATGTATTCCTTTATGGATGACTTCTCGAGGTACAACCATATAAAAATAGCTCTGAAAGATAAAGAGAAAATGATCTTTATCACACTCGAAGGAACCCTCTATTACAAGGTTATGCCATTTGGGTTAAAGAATGCAAGAGCCACTTACTAGAGGGTCATAATGACTCTATTCTATATTATGATGTGTTGAAAAATCGAGGTGTATATGGATGATATGATTACCAAGTCCAAGAAAGGAGAGAGTCATATCTAGGATTTATAAAAGTTGTTTGAGAGATTAAGGAAGTACAAATGGAGGCTCAACCTTGCAAATTGTTCATTTGGACTAAAATCTAAAAATTTATTGGGATTCATGGTAAGTGACAAAGGGATAGAAGTGAATCCTAATAAAGTAAAGGCTATTCAATCCTTGTTAGCTTCTAAGATTGAGAAAGAGGTAATGAGATTTTTAAAGAGATTGAACTATATTGCCTAGTTTATATCTCAGCTAACAACAATAGGTGAACCAATCTTCCAATTACTAAGGAAAAATGATCCTACAACCTAGAAGCCTTCGATAAAATCAAACAATACTTAATAATCCACCATGGCTTGTTCCTTCTGTATTAAAAAGGTCTCTAATATTATACTTGACAATGACTGAAGTAGCTATAGGATGTGTACTGGGTTAGTGTGATAAAACTTAAAGCAAAAAAAAAAAAGCCATTTACTATCTGAGTAAAAAGTTCATAGAATATGAGTCTAGATACACTGTGATAGAAAAGTTATGTTATTCACTGGTGTTTGCAGCCAAACATTACCACAATACATGTTGTATCATATTACATAGTTAGTGGCCGTTTGGATATGCTGCAGCGGTCGCGGTTGAAATGAAAATATGCAATATAGTGTTTGGTTAACACCAACCACGTTTTTTATTTATATGGGTCCCAGTACAAAACTAAGGTTGGACTTCAGTTTTTGATAAGCAATTACCAATTGCTTTTTATGCGTTTTGCCCTCTCTCTCATCACCAACACTTTCCCCTTGCTTTCCCTTGCTTTCCCAACGGTCCCACCTCCTGTCCTTGGTTTTTATGTTTCAACTCTCACAGCCTATCCATTTCCAAACCTCAGCAGCTTAGGAAAGAGAAAAGCTTCCAATCTGTTTTTTTTGTAAGGTTTATTCTACCCCTATAACTTATAATTTTTTGTCGCCTTGTTATTAATATGGGGTTTAATTTTTATTTTATTCTACAACTGTCTATTTTTTTTAAATAGCAATTATTCTTATATTTGTTTTTTGTTTTATAATGTACCAAAGAAGTTATTGTAATTTATCTTTATTTTTTTTCTTTTATATTTGATTAAAAAATAACCTCTAAGATAAAAAAAACAACAAAAAACATATGAATTAAAAAAAAAGTCAAGTCAAATATTTTTTGATGCTTATTGTATTTTGTTTTTATGAAAGATATTAATTTTTTTATTTTAATATTTAATTACCATTAACAAATTTTTCTCAACTTATCACTTCTTAGATTTTTATATTTATTTTATTAAATTTAAATAAAATCTTTACATTTTTCAATTAAAAAAATTCACAATACAGTAAAATGCATTTACAAAATTGGCGCTTATTAAAAAAAATCAATTTTTTTGAAAAGTGTTTTTGGAACCACAGTTTTACCAAACACAAAACTGTTTTTTTTTCTACCACAATTTCAACCACAGTTTTTTAACCAAACACAAGAAACTGTTTTTTTTAAAACCACAACTTCAACAACAGTTTTAACCAAACACTAATTTTTTTTGAAACAACCTCACAAAAAGTACTTTTTATTAAACTACTTTTTTCAAACCGCAACTACAAAAGCTACCACAATACCAAACACGCTTTAATTTAAAAGTGGAGCCCTTTAGATATATCTGCGAGAAACCCTATCTAGCAAGTCGAATTGCAAGATGGTAAGTTTTATTAGCAAAATACGACATAATGTGTATGATGAAGAAAGCTATGAAAGGGAGTGCAATTGCTGACCATCTAGCTGACAATGCTATTGAAGATTACGAGCCATTAGATTTTGAATTTCTTGAAAAAGGTGTGTCATTAGTTAAAGAAGAAGAAAATAGGTTAGATTGGTGGACCATGTATTTTGATGGGGCAATAAATATATGTGGGAATGGAGTTGATGCAGTAATAATCTCTCATAATAAGAAACAGCACCCGATTTTAGTGAAGTTGCAATCTAAGTGCACCAATAATACAACTAAGTATAAAAGAAAGAGTTCTTAGTAAGTCAAGAGAGAGAAGCTCCTGGTGTAGTGAGAGAAGCGGTCTATTAGGCGTCAGTGTTCTTCCCGCTTCGTTCACTAATTTTCTTCTCATGTCTGTCCTTTGCTCCTCAGAGTTCTCTCTTCAATCAATATGATAAAATCTAAGGCTAAATCCTCAACTCTTTGTTCCGCCCAAGGAAATTTTCGGCTTCAACCTAAACGCCATACATTTGCATTGCACACGCCTAGGGTTCCGTCTAGGAGTTGTTCGTTGGTTCACCAAGGCTTAATTTCTCCTCTCCGACCTTCACTCTACCTAGAATGAAAGTTCTATTTGCTGATTTTACTGATTTCTCCAGCGCCGTTAGGGTTTCGTCCAAACGCAAGAACAGAACCATGTACAAGACAGGTTCCCCTGCTCCATCTCTTAACCATCACTCTTCTGGTGGTCGTAATAGTGGCTCCTCTAGCAGTTCCAAGGTAAGCCATTTAGCTACAGACCGTCATACCAAATGTCGGGTTGGGGTTCACCCAAGTGTTTCCTGTCCGAGTTCAGGGGGTCTCACTCCTACCCCGACTTCTATTCCTCCCCCTCCTTTTGATGTTACTCCCTTCCCTGCTGGTGCCACTCTTGCATCACCAGTGACGAATAAGGCTCAGCCTGGTTGTAGCAGAGGTACTCCTGCAGACACACCACCAAGTACTTCAAATTCTTAGTCTCCTGCTCTTGTCCACTTTCCAGAATATACATCCTCTGTTTTATGTCATCTTCAGGAAACTGATGTTAGTGAACTCGTTGTTAAGTTGAAGTACTGCTTGATTGGCTATGTGATTGGGAAATTCCCAGGGTATGCTTATCTGGTAACGTATATTAATCAAACTTGGCAGCATAAAGCTCATTTCACTATGCATGATTCAGGTTGGTTGATCTTTGCATTCTTATCAGAATTGGAGATGTTAGAAGTCTTAGGTGCAAGTTCATATGTTGTCTTTTGTCGGCTTATTATCCTGAAAATAATGTCTGCTTTTTTTTTTTACTTTCAATCTCCTGATATGACCACAATGCCAACATGGGTGAGGTTACCTAATCTACCATTACAATGCTGGAACCATTTTTGTTTATCTAAAATTGCAAGCATGATTGGGAAGCCTGTACATTGTGATGACCTAACTACACAAATGACCCGGGTCTCCTATGCTCGAGTCCTTATTGAAGTAGACCTACTCTCCAACTTGCCATCCTTTGTCAATGTCATTTTGCCCATTGGCACCAATTCGATTCTGTAGCTTGTGTATGAATCTTTACCACGCATTTGCAAGCAGTGTAAGACTCTAGGTCACTCAACTCTCACTTGCACCAAAGGCCTCAAGTCTAGAAGTAAAAAGAGGCCGCATGAGACTCCATCTTGTTCAGCCAGTTCTAGCCCCTCTGCAGAGACAGCTGTAGTTGAGAAGCAGGAACCGTACGGTGTAGGCCCTTTTGTTACTCCTCAAGTGGATCCAATATCCACTGAAGCTGCTATAGTTGTTGCATTGAGGCCCCAATCTCCTGGTCACAAGAGGTCCAAAGCTGCTGCCACCGAGCTCCCTAGCTCTACTCCTTCAATACATGAATCTGTAGCTGAGGTCACTGCAGCTGTAGCCCCTCCCACGAGGCAATATCTCACTCGAAGCAAAGCAGCAGCCATTCCTTGTTTGGGATCGTATAGGAAGTCCAAGGCCCCTGCTATTGATTTCCAATCGCTACGTAGCTCAGATGACTCTGCTCCCTCATCCACTTTATGATATTTGTTTCTGTTTGATTGGAAGGGTCATCCCTTGGTTCTTACCTGTTTTATTTTGAAGACTTGCTGGTCTTGTGTTTTCCTTTGTGTAGATACCCTATCATCTGGGCAATTTTTGTTTTGTTGTTGCTGGTTCTATGTGTTTTGGATGCAGTTGTTGTTCTGGTTGGCTAAATCTTGTTGCTGGTATATGTGTTGGTTGCAAAGCATCTATTCTGCATGGGTGAATTTCTTGTTGCAGCTTGGCTGGCAATCTGTACTTGTTTGTGCCTGAAGTTGCTGTCTTGATAGAATTTTGGGTTCCTTTCCAGTAGCCAACTGTTACTGGATGCAGGTTTTATGTTTGGTGGGTGCCTTTTGTTGCTGGTTTGCTCCTAACCGGTCCCTATTTGATGTTCTTCTGGGTTGGGTTGTCCTCTGCTGGTGCTCCAATCAGAGCCCTGGTGATGTTTGTTACAGGTTTTTTTTGGGTTCTTTGCTGGGTTTTTGTTTAATGTCTGGTTACTGCCTGTCGTTGCTGGCTTCTGGCTAGTCTCTGTTTGTTCTAAGTGGTCTACTAGAGCCTTTGTTGATGTTTGGCCTCTTGCTGGCATTTTGGGTTCCTCTCCAGTAATTAAGGATTTTGGATGCAAAGTTTCTCCTTTGTGAAGGTTCATGTTTGTTGGTTAGGTTTACCAGCTAGCTTAGGGTTTTTATTTCAGGGAGTCTGTTCCCTTTTCTCAAGGGGGTCTGTTCCTTTTCTCTGGTTTGTATATGCCTGTACAGTTGACTTGCTAGTTTACAGCTATGTTTTATTTTGATCTAAAAAATTTCTTATAGTTGATATAAAAAAAAAGTATAAGGCTTGCATCCTCGGTTTGGAAGCTATATTAGAGCTAAATATGAGAAAGATAGATGTATATAGGGACTCAATGTTGATTATCTGCTAGGTGAAAGGATATTAGCAAACTAATGAAGAAAAACTAAGACTCTATCAAGAATACCTGTCTAAACTGGCTGAAGAGTTTGAAGAGATAAAGTTTATCCATCTAGAAAGAGAAGGGAACTAGTTTTCTGACATTTTTCCACACTAGCTACCATGGCTAGAATTGATTTCGAGACTAGGGTACAGTCGGTACACATTGAAATTATAAATTTCTTATCTTATTATTGCTTAGTTGAAGGAGAGGTAGATGAAAACCATTGGTATTACAATATCAACTTTGTGCAGATACAAGAATATCTTGTAGGAGCATCCAAAATGGATAGGAAAACCTTGAGAAGGTTGATTATGGATTTCTACTTAGACGGGGAGGTCTTATATAAAAGATAATTTGATGGGACCTTACTGAGGTGTTTGAATGAGGTTAAGGCTAGAAATGCATTATGACTTCTTGAAGATGGGACTTTATTGGGCATATGATGGTGAGAAAGATACAAAGAGCTGATCATTTCTGAATGAAGACTGCATCAACTATGTCAAGAAATGTCATAACTGTTAAGTGTATAGTGATAACATTAATGTACCTCTAGCTTTATTGTTTAATCTAACATCTTCATAGCGGTTCGCGATGTGGGAAATTGATGTGATTGGGCCTTTCAATCTAAAAACCAACAATGGGTATAGGTTTATCCTTGTGGCTATCAACTACTTTACGAAAAAGGTAGAAGCCAATTCATACTATAATGTAACATAAAAAGTGGTGAAGAGGTTTATAGAAAGGGACTTGATCTGCCAATCCGGTTTGTCAGGAAAGATAGTGACTGATAATGCTTAAAACTTCAAGGGAAAAATGATAAAAGAGCTTTATGCCAAATAAAAAATCAAACATTTCAATTCCTCACCTTACAAACCAAAAATGAATGGTGTTGTAGAAGCTTCCAACAAGAATGTCAAGAAGATGATAGTCACCTATAAAGATTGTCATGAGATAATATTGTTTGCCCTTCACAGATATCGCACTACAGTCAAAACTTTAATAGGAGCTACCCCATATTCTTTGGTATATGGGATAGAGGCAATGATGCCTTTGGAAGTGGAAGTCCCATCATTTAAGGGTATTGATAGATTTTGAGTGGGCCAAAGTGAGATATGAAGAGCTAAACATGATCAGTGAAAAGAGGATATTGCGATCTATTATCATCAACTCTACCAGAAAAGAATGGTTAAGGCATATGACAAGAAAGTTTAACCTCGAGTGTTCCAGGAAAGAGATTTGGTGCTGAAAAAAATATTGCCCTTATTATGAGAGGACTAGATTAAATAAGCACCAAACTATAAGGGTCCTTACATCCTTAGAAGGAGCTATAATGTTATCTAAAATGGATGAAAAAGATCTAGCTAGACTTGTAAATTCTAATTCTATAAAGAAATTTTATGTATGATGTACTCAATTTCTTCCAAATTAATAAAGTAAAGTTTGGCCATAAATTCTTGGTGTAAATAACATTTCTTTAAAAATTGCATGATCTCAAAGCATTTAAAATACTTTTTTTTGAAAATCTAGAAAGAATTAGCTTTGTGCATGATTACGATGAATGGATCATAATATACTTGAAATAAGATTTAAACAATTCTTAATTGGGAGGTAACCAAACCAAACAAACCAATCTAACTATGAGATAAAACCCATCTTTGAATGACATTTTAAATTGTATGGATAAATGGTTAGGAGTGACTATAATCACCAACAAATTCTTTTGAAAAAAGAAAAAATGTATCGATCTTAACGATGCATGTTTAAAATGAGAAAATGTCATCTTTGTTATCCCTTCACATTCTAAAAATATATCACATGTGGTTTTCATTTGAGCCTGAATAAATTTTCTTTGTAAAAACCTTAACTATTATCACACCCTACACTAGGGACAAATAAAAACCCTAAAGATCAAGAGTAGATCCTGACTAGAATCACATCCTATACTGGGGAAAGAAAGAAATGTGTAAGTAAAAAAAGTAAACTGCTGAAATACTTTCATGGATCTACAAAAGTTAGAACCCAGTAATAAGTGGCATCATCATAAAAAAGAAGAAGAAGAAAATGAAGTAAGAAGAGAAAGCAAAAATAAAGAAGAGAAAAAAGTGAAAGAAAAGAAAAGAAAAAAGAAATAATGATTTTATGATTCTCCCCAACTAAATAGCATAAGAAAAGTAAAGATCCTAAAGCAAGACTTTTCGTTGAGAAAGAGAGTCTTTTTAAATGAAGTTTATGAGACTACTTTATAAAAGAAAAGAGGCTGGAGAAAAAGTGATCCTAAATCTTTAAACCGTTAAACACCTTTTGAGCTTCAAAATGTCCATCTCTTTCATAGCCCATAGTCAAAGCCTATATTATGTGTTTTTAAAAGTCTTTTCTAATCAAGTACACACAACCTGGATTACTAAACGATGATCTTACCTTTCACAGAAAGTGATAAAATGAGTAGCAACCCGTTATTATTCATGGAAGGAAAATGAAAATTCTAACATAACCAGCTTTGATTCTATATAGATTTTCAAGTAAATTCTTGAAACCTCTTTGAAAACTGGAACGGAAGGTCACCTATAGTAAAAACCTAACCTAAGATAACAAACACTTTAAAACTGATAAAACCTTTAGAAGAATTGCTTGAAACATAGTTTTGATGCATACATTGAAAGTTTTAGTTTTCATGAACAAAACCAAGTCTTTTAAAGATTTCTTCTTCGAAAAAGGATTTTTGTGCTGGAAAAATACTAAAATACCCTTAAAATGAAAAGGCAATTAAAGAATAGACAAAAGTATAATAGAAGGCAACGCCAAATCACATATTTAGTTAAGCAAGCAAAGGCCTCATAAGAAACAAAGTTGGAGACTGCTTTCCAGGAATGAAGTGGGTAAGAGATGCAGCATAGGAAACATATTCCAGATCAAGGATATAAATTCAAGCAAATAAACAAGCTTACATTAAAAAGAGGAGTTAATAGGAAAAAAAAAGGGACTTATATTTCCAAACCAGGTAATGATGTATGCATTTAACCCCAAAGCATTGCATAATGTTTATTTTACAGAAAACTCCTCAGAATAAGACTCAAATGAATTAAATATTGATAAAAAAAAAGAATATTTGAGCTGGGAAATCAAGAAAAGAGGAAGTTAACCCTACAATTACAATCAAAGTTTTTCAGACTAAATCAAAACAGTTAAGGTGCCTTTGTATAATTTTAATTAAAAGGAATCACTGAGAAGTAGGATTTTTGGTCAACTGAGCTGAAAACAAGAGTTGCTGAGATGACAAGACTCCACCAGAAAAATAGTTGCACATGAGAATAATTATGAGAATACGGTTCTCCTAATAGATGTAAAACCAAAGTTCTAGTTGAATGGAATCGTTAAGAAGCGGGATGTCAGGTCAGCTAAGCTAGAAAAAAAAAGTCATTGAGATGACAAGACTCTACAAAAAAATTGTTACACAGGAGAATAGTTGTGAGAATATGATTCGCCTAATAGTTATAGAACCAAAGTTCTAGTTGAAGGGAATCACAGAGATACAGGATATGTTAAGTCAACTAAACTTAAAAAACAAAGGTCACTGAGATGACATGCTTTCTCTACTTTTTCTCGTTGTCAATCCTTTTTCTTTCCGATCCTTCTTTATTTTTTTATAGCTGCTCTAATTTTGGATTTCTAGGAGTCATAGATTTAATCATTCCAAAAAGCCCGTTATTTCTCCAGATGTGTAATTTTGGTTGAATGATGATTCAAACTTACTTCCTTCATCCTTCTTTACCATAAAAAGTCTTCATCAATCTTGACTAATAAATTTGAGCTTTTCCAATGATGACTGATTCCTAAATGATCCAATAAAATTAGCTAAACCTAAGGTTCTTAGTACATATTGTATCCCATTAAGTTTTCTTGTTACTAATTCAAGAGCATAACCAATGTAACATGTGATTTCAGTCAATGGGACCCATATTTTACCACCACAGGTCATTATGCAAGATGTATTGTTCATCCAAGGTGTTTTTTACTTAAAGTTTCTTTGTGGTAATGCTGCATCTCCATCTATGCTTTCTCATCCAGATTATTCCAAGTTTCATCCATAATAATTTTTAGTGGTTGGAGATCAAGCCACTAGAAGTTGTTAAAAATATCCCTCAGTGTTTTGATATGATTGATAATCTATAGATAAAACAATGGAACACAACATCTCATGACGCCTTGTCCATGCTTTCTACAATGATTAAGTGATAACAAGGTTTCAGCCAAAATTACAGTGGAAGGGTTAATTTTAATGTGCTCATACTCCACAAATGCATTTGCAACTTCCAGACTAGTGACTCTAACTTTGGATAGAAATAAAACGATCCCAAATATAGCAAATGCCAATATCTTGTATCTTTCATTTCCTTTTTTCTCTTCCATGTTTTTCTTCGTTCTAGTTTTAATGATTTTTCATCTGAATCCCTCATCAGCTACCCCACACTAGCTAACTTTTACCAAACATAATAGTCTGGTTATCTCTGAAGTAGTATCCTCAAACTGCCTAAAGTAGATCTTATAGTTGTCATTTAGAAAATATAGGATCCTATTATACTCTTTCAATATGGGTGTCATAGTTTCTAATGGTAAACACCTATAATTAAGATCAGAAAAATTCAGTAATGCTTTTATAGTTGATGCTTGTACTAAGAACTTCATCAACTATGCAATCCTCTCGTATTCTCTTTAAAAAAAGGCCTCATCTACATATCCCATAATGGGTAATAACTTCTCTATGCTATTCACGTTATGATTTATCTTTGTAATGTGTGGCAATCCAATAGTGTTGATTATTGGACAATTTACCTTAGTTAATTGTGCTAGCTCAGATTCATACCCAAATTCTTGAAAAGATGAGTATTTAATGGAAGTCATGATTCTCAGTTAAAAGTCTTACAATACAAGGAACATATGGTCATACTTGATGCAAAAAATTATAAATGGCACATACAACCGAAGGATTGGTTCTATTCGTTAAGTGAATATGGATAGGTTTTCTATTTGGTCTCAAAGTGTCTCAGATCTGCCCAGTAATGGCCCTAATAATATAGTATGGGAGTATTGCAAGGAATAATTAAGTCATGTATGCCCACCATTACCAAGCAAGCACTCAGATCTGAGTTGGAAGTTTCACGAGTTTTAAACCCTGACTAATAATCATAGGGCAAACCATTAATTCTTCACCTATCCTAGAAGCTTGAGTGTGATCTAAAAAATTTAAAGCATGCGATGCATGAAAGCATTAATCCATATTCAAAACAAAAATGCATGAGCAAAATGTGCAAATATTAAAACATACAAGCAAAATTTAAAGAAAATACATGTGAAAAATAAATACACAAATCAAATAATTAAAAAAAAAACAAACAACAAAGCTTAGTTCACGGGAAATTCCCTAGTAAAGTCGTCATTATGTCGCACGTGTGCGACGTCACAGCGATCATCCTCTTGGATCAGCATCCTTTGGTATGGGTGGAAAGAACAAAAAATTATTTTCCTTAATCAGTTAAAAAGGTTTGAAGTCGTCGTCTAATATTCTAGTCACTAGGAACCATAACTAATCTTTATAATCTAGTTAAGGTGACTCGCTGCGTATAAGAAGACAATATCATCCTTAGTACACTCTATCTAAAGTAAGCTGCATTGTTTATTTGTTTGATTACTAAAGCACTATCTTATTTTTCTAACCATTGGTTTGTTCATTAGTAAAAAAAAGATCCACCCTAGTATGGTGGACCATGGTTTCATAAATCGAACCTAACTATTCTAAAATCCAAACATATTTTTTTACTACCGGGAATACGCCTTACATATAAGTTCATAATCCTTGTAATTGAAAATAAACAAATTGCTTTTTAAAAAAAAATGTAGGTCAAGTTCTCATAGATTTAATAAAATTTTTATTAAATAAAAAAATACATACAAAGATAAAATCGACTTAGGAATCCATGGTCCACCCTGTATTTTTTCTTGAATATAAGTGTGTGTGTAACTATTTTTCACGCCATTAAAAAAAAATACATCTAAAAAATACATTAAATATTTTTATTTGTGCATGGTCAATTCTCTCAAATAAATATCATATTTGCGTAAAAAAATTACATTTATATATTGAATTTTTTATATTTAAAAAAATATAAAAAATGTAATTCTTTTTTAAATATAAAAAATTCAATATATAAATGTAATTTGTTTTACACAAATATGATATTTATTTGAGAGAATTGACCATGCACAAATAAAAATATTTAATGTATTTTTTAGAAGATGTATTTTTGTTGTTTTTTAATAATAAAATAATAATAATAATAGAAAAGCTAGTTTATTTAACACTGGAAAAACACCTCACATGTAAGTCATAATCTCAAAGATTAAATATAAGAGGGTAAAAAAGTGAGGGACAAAAAAAAAAGAAGCAAAATGGTCATTTGAAAAAAATCAAAAATTAAATTAAAATATATAAGGCTTTGTCTGGCCAAACAAGAAAAATTCAGTAAAAAAAACTGTCAAAAACTCGTTAGGGCATGTTTGCCAAACACACCCTAGGGAACAAAAAATGTACTTTTCCCTTTGTAAAAAAAATGACAAGCTAAACATTACTTAAGCTTGAAATGGGCTCATCCCAACCATGTGGGTTGGACCTCCTAGCCCGGCCCAGGCCCAAGAACAAGGTCCAAGGAAAGACACTTAGAAACAAATATCAAATGAGAAATTTTGTTTGAAATAGCCAAGAACACAAAGAACACCTCCGATCAACCTAGAAACATGGAAAAAATAATAGACTAGATTTCGATAAACAAAAGTATAGAAAGATGCACCATCAAGATCTAGTGTATAATCATCCATCAAATAGCAATGATAAGCTCTGATCTTCACCAAAATGACCTGACAACGAAGAACCCTAACCTAGACATTCAAGGGTTCTAAAAATTGATTGATCCAAAACAAGTTAAAAAAAAGAGAGGCACATAATGATCAATTATGAGTTATAGCTTTGATTGAAGTTTATCAGAAAGGCTAAAATGCCAAAACATAAGAAAGCCTAAATTTGGGTTCAAGAATACCAAAAACGTGAACCAAAAAATTCAAAGAAAACCTAGGAAACCCCTAGCAAAGGCATAAACCCAGAAACTAACAAAAACCTCAAAATAAAAGCCTAAACCTATCAAACCTATTTCAAACGTGCTTATACTGACTTGCTAGAACTTCAAAACTTAAAGAAAACATGTAAAAAAAACAAAACAAGAATTCATCTACATCTTCAACAAAAACCAGTAGTGCATTTTTGAAATCCTTGAACACTGTTATATTAGTTTTGACTTTTTCTTTCTTTCATCATCTTTATCATATACAAAAACCTAGCTAAACTCAGCATTATGTCAAAAAAAAAATTAAGAGCAAAGTCTAGGCAAAACAAACATCAATGCATTCAATAAAAAAAAAATAAATGATCAATATAAACTTCAAAACCTAAAAAATGACATTCAAACATACTAGTTACATGTTTTAACAATAAAAGAATAACAAATTATATATTGAAAACTATTTTGAACTTAATTTTCTGAACAAATGCATATCAAATCTTATTAAAAAAAAGCTAAACATAGGTTCTAAGCTAAAATAAAATCAATAGAATCAATAACAAATAAACAAAGATCTTGACATGGAAGACATTAAAGGAGAGGTGAGCTAGCTACACCATCTCACTAAAGTTTAGGTATAACTTTTTAAGTAATATAGCTCTTTTTTTTTGGGTTTTGTTGTTTCTTTCCCCTTGTTCTTGGCTTTTAATCTTTAGCTTGCATGAACTTCTTCTTTTCTCCTTTCTTTCTTCAAATTTCCACACAATTTGCTTTATATTTAATATCTATTTACTCACTAATTCCTTTCTATTTTATCTTTACTTTCCTTTCTGTTCTCTCTTTCATTTTCTTCTCTCTTTTATTCTCAACAACATTTACCTTTTTATAAGCAAACTAAAATCAGAAGTTGTAAAACCATGGTGATTTTACACAAGATGGGTGGTTTATAAAAGATTCTTCCTCATCATTTCCTCTAAACTCCCTATAAAAGTGCATTATGGTTCATTTTGTCTTTTTATGATCTCAAATATATTAAGAGAAGGCAGCCATAAAGTCTACTCAAAAATGAATTTTTCTTCTTCAGTCATAGCTGACTAAGTGAGCTACTTTAGCGAGATCATCATGACAAATAGGATATAATTATGTCATAAGTAAACATGAATCATGTAGAGGGGATGCATATTTACCTTTTGGAACAAACATCATCTGATTTTCAGTTTTAGAACTCCCCATTTATTTATTGGAAGATTGGTCCCGCATCAGTCAACGCGGGGGAGGCTGACTAGAAATAAGATGTTGTCAATATTATTAAAGCAAATGAGATGTAAAAGTTTATGGGAGTAACTACTTCTTCTAAAGAAGATGTTTCTTAGTTTAGTGGTGGAAATTGAAGCCCCTAAAGTGGTTAGAAATGCCACATTCATTCGCTTAAAAATAACATCTCAATCAGCTTTTGTCTATTAAAAAAGATGATAAACAGGGATAAGACCATATGTCATTTAGTCTCTTCATTAAAAAAAAAAACAACACATTGTTTGTTTAAGCCTTAGAAATTAAGGTTTTTAATTAAGGTTTTGAAAAACTGCAATTTGATCCTTGTCTTTTTAATTTCAGCATATGTATTCTTAATTGACCTTAAAACTCTTTAATTATCATAATTGCACCCCTGTAAACCTTGATTTAAATCCTTTAACTTGAGTGCCTTTTAAAATTTAGTCCTTAGTTTCAAGATTGTGTAACTTGACCCCTATCAACCATTAAACTTTCAATTTATTTAAAATTGATCCCTAATTTGATTAGTTTCAGTCCCCGAATTCACATGCCTCTTGCACTTTGATCCTTGATCTTGATATTATTTAATTTAACCTTCAATCAGCCTTTAATCTTCAAAGTTCTCTCAATTGAACCCTTGATTACACCAATTTAACCTTTCAAAGTTTTAATTGTGTCCCTAATCTTCTAGTCTTTGCAAAAATAATCTGAATGAGGCCTTTAAACTTTATTTTTCTTCAATTAAGTCCTTGATTGAATTCACAAAACCCATTAGAAGTTTAATTAAGTCCTTAAACTTAATTACTTCTTCCAATTTTTTGCCGATTGACTTTTAAACTTAATTTTCCTTCAATTAAGTTATTAAATAAGTCAATTAAACCTGTTGAAATTTAATTAGGTCCTTAAACTTAATTAATTCTTTCAATTTTAGATTTTAACCTCTACTTTCTTTCTTTTTTTTAAGTCTTTCTTCAACTTATCTTGTTAAAATATCCCAATCTAGTTGTTCTTTTGGTATTTTGGTCTGTTGCAGCTTAAAAACTTATCTTTTAATGTCTTGAAAGTATTTTTGAATTTTAAATTTCTAATATTTTTGGATTTCTTTGAGTAAAAAATATGTATTTTTATAAAACAATACTGGGGGGGTGTCTAAAATTAGGTTCTGACAGGTATCATGGTCAGCTTGGTGGCATTTCATAAATAACAATGTGTACTAATTTTTGTTAAATGAACACTATCAGAAAATTGATAAATACAAACAGAAATACCGAGGGAATAATTTTGTTGATAAATTTTCGAGGGATTTTATCGACGGAAATATTCTCTCTGTATATACCGAGGGAATTACCGTGGGAAAAAAATTAAAATAAATCAAAAGAAATAATGACGTGTCATTTTTACCAACGGAATTACCGACGGAATTTTCTGTCGATATTTTCCAGAGAGCTCCAAAACTGTTCACTTTTCAATTGCACTATTAATTGTTGTTCTTTATGGACAAAATCACCGACGGATTGAAAAGTCGTTGATGTTATTTGGCGGTTTTCTGAAAAAATCAATTAATTTAAAATTTTCATTTAAATATTACAGACGGAATCACCGACGGATTGAAAAATTGTCGGTAATTGTTGGCGATTTCTGAAAAAATTCTACAAAATTGAAAATTTAAATTAAATATTACCGATGGAATTACTGATGGAATAATTAAAAAATATTAATATTTAATTATCCGTCGGTAAATCTGTCGGTAACACACCTCAATAAAAAGCCTGAATCCACTTATTTCACAAGAGACAGACTCATTTCTTATTATTATTATTCTTCTTCACTATATGTAAAAAACATCAATATCTATTTCTTTCTCTTCTTTTCTCTCCTCATCTCCTTCTCTTTTCTTCCATGCTTGGGTATGTCTTCTTCTTATTTCTTCTTTTATCCTCTTAGTTTTTTTTTTTAATTAATATGCTTAACAAAATTTTTTCTCTCTCCTTAGCTTCACTTGCAACTACATTAAGGTAAGATTTTTCTTTTTTCTTCTTTTTTCATGATTTTTTTCACTATATTTTTTTCATTTTATTTTTAATTATTTTTGTTCTTAATAATTGTATAAATGTTGTTGTGAGATTTTTTTCATATGAGATCAATTTTTAGTTGATTTATTTATAGGATTTTTAAATATTTTGCAATTGCAACTTCATTTTTTCATATGAATTTTTTTAGTTGAATTTATTTTTTCGTTTTATTTATTTGTTGCAAATTTGTTTGAGTTGATTTTCTTATTTTTTTTCCAAGCATTTTGAGTATATATTATACAGTGTTAATTTATGTTAATTTAATTATTTTATAATTTTATAAAATGAATTTTTTTAAATGTTTTTAAATAATTACCGATGGAATTGGTAATAAAAAAATATTATTATCAAGGGATATATAGACAAAATGAAGCGGATAAATTTATTTTTTTATTACCGATGGACAAAAAATTACCGACGAAAGGATGCTGATCCAAGAGGATGATCGCTGTGACGTCGTACACGTGCGACATATTGATGACTTTACCAGGGAATTTCCGTGAACTAAGCTTTGTTGTTTGTTTTTTTTAATTATTTGATTTGTGTATTTATTTTTCACATGTATTTTCTTTAAATTTTGCTTATATGTTTTAATTTTTGCACATTTTGCTCATGCATTTTTGTTTTGAATATGGATTAATGCTTTCATGCATCACATGCTTTAGATTTTTTAGATCATACTCAAGCTTCTAGGATAGGTGAAGAATTAATGATTTGCCCTATGATTATTAGTCAGGGTTCAAGACTCGTGAAACTTCCAACTCAGATCTGAGTGCTTGCTTGGTAATGGTGGGCATACAGGACTTAATTATTCCTTGCAATGCTCCCATACTATTCTTATGAGGGCCATTACTGGGCAGATCTGAGACACTTTGAGACCAAGTAGAAAACCTATCCATATTCACTTAACGAATAGAACCAATCCTTCGGTTGTATGTGCCATTTATAATTTTTTGCATCAAGTATGACCATATGTTCCTTGTATTGTAAGACTTTTAACTGAGAATCATGACTTCCATTAAATACTCATCTTTTCAAGAATTTGGGTAAGAATCTGAGCTAGCATAATTAACTAAGGGAAATTGAAAAAAAATATTCAAAATAAAATATATATAGCAATCAAAAGTTTGAGGATCAAATTTGATATAGTAAGCAAATAATATGACATTTTTAAATTTTTTACAATTTCCGGAAAGTATTTTCCGCTCAAAATAAAAGGAAAACACTTTCCTGAAAACCAAACTAAATTTTTCTTTGACTGGAAAGTATTTTCTATTGACCAACTTTTTTAATGACAAATAAATACAACAATGAAAAAGAGTCTTAGTTAACTTAGAGTTAATTTGAAAAAACACCTATGAAGAATGAAATTGTAAAACAATAATAAACAAGATACCTTAATAGAAAATAAATGAAAAAAAATATGAAGATAAATTTACAATAAATCAAATGTTGAATGATAAAATCAAAATAATTTAATTTTAAAAAATTCCCAAAAAATTAATTCATATAAATCTTTAAAATCAATGAATCTAATTCTAAAACTAAGATTAACTACATAACAACGAAAAAAAGAGTCTTAGTTAACTTAGAATTAATTTGAAAACCCCATAGTTCTAATTCTTTGTTCTTGTACGGACTAGCATCACTGAAACGTGTAGCCTATCTCAAAACCAGTAACCATTACCATAATAATAATAATAATAATAATAATAATAATAAACTCTGCCCCACCAAGAGAATATCACTAGACAAGGCATGATCATGATCCGTACCTTTTCTACACAAAAGCGAACAAAATCACTACCTCATACCAAGAGGCTTGCATTGATTTCTACCAGGTCTAGTGTACATTTATAATAACTTGCGCGAAGGATTTCTAATCTGCAATGTGCCTATAAGTTTCGAATCCTTTCGATTCTTATCACTCTTGTTTTCCCCTTCTGACGCCGAGCTTATGTAGAAGTTCATGTATATCTTTCGTCAGCAATAAATGGGCATTCTGCTAAAGTGTGTGTGCACAGGCAGATCCAATGCATTGCTGTGGCAGGTGAGTGGATATAGCATCGCTGATCACAGAAAGAAGAGACTGCTATTTGGAGAATTAAGAAGAAATAAGCACATGAGAGGGAGGGTAGGTGGGCAAGCTTTAAGGCCGTGATGATAGAATTAATTCCTTATTTATTGCCAGTTAGGTGTATTAATGAATTGGTCTCATAAATGCCATAATTAGCCTCAGGCAGTACCATAAATCTCATCATTTGACAAAGTGTGTGGGTGCATACTGTCATTTTTCCCTTTTCACATCCTTATCCCTCTTTATTATCCACCGAGAGTCGGTACCGGAATTTGAGTTCGTGCCCTAACCATATAATTAATCAGATGGCTAAATTCTGGACCACACGAAATTAAGTATGCGTGGTGGGTACAAGTCACGATCTTAGATTAATGATCAGATTGCTCTTAATTGTAACTAAACCCTAGTGATTTTCACCTCTTAATTGTTCTCTTAATTGTAACTAAACCCTAGTGATTTTCACCTCTTAATTGTTCTTAGTTGGATCAGATTGCTCTATTTAAGAGTCTTGATTTCTTTTTTAATATTTTTTTTTACAAAGACAAATTATCAATCCTCGATAATCACCGGTGAATTTCATAATCTGAAGGCAACATTTGCCTACAGAAATTAAATTCCTTTTCCGTACCTGGATTGATATGCTTAGGTAAAATATATTTCTTAATTAATTAGCTGCTGTTTTTATTATTTTTTTATCTAGGAAACAAGTTGCAAGAAACACAACATAAACAGTAGACATTATTATTATATGAAATTCTACGCCCTTAGCCCCTTGCTGGGTCAGAGTTCCTTAATGGCAAGGGAGTGACTGGTGATGTTCAGCGTCTATTTATGGACATGCAATTCTAGGTGTGTGCATTATTTATCTGACATAAATCCGATAAATCATTTCCATAACAAAAACAAAAATATCAAGAGTTAAAATTCTGTCAGTAAATTGCATTGAATTTAACGATGAATTTATAGGTGCGTGCATTATTTAACTGATATAAATCCAATAAATTATCACCATAAAACTAACAAATACAAATGAAACATCAATGATCAAAATTCTATCAGAAATTGCAGTGAATTTATAAATAAACTAGTTCTTTTTTATGTCTCTTGGTATATACTTACGACAACTTTCATCAATGTATACCAAGAAAATTGCAATAAAAGAATAAGGAATTAAAAGAAAAAATACAATGACGTGTTATTTTTATAGACAGTATTACTGATAAAAATAAACTTGTTGGTAATATTTGTTTGTAAATCTATCATTAATATTAAATAATGACCTGGCGAGCGACCCCATCTCCCCCTCCTCCATTTCTTCTCCTTCCTTTATTTTTCTCTGCAAAAAATAGCAGACAACCCCCTTCATTTAATAACAAATCAAACTCTCATCACCATAAAATATGGCCACCCTAACATTCACTTTGTGAGCATCTTTCTAGTTTCATTTTTTTTTTGGATTCCTCACATCAAGTAAGCAAAATTACCCATTTTTTGTTTGAACTCATTTTTAAAATGTTAATTTTTATTGTTTATAGTATATCTAGTTTGTCTATGTATTTACTTGTTTTATAGTTTTTTCCCATAGAATTTTATTTCATGAATGTATGATTTGTACATGTTAAGGTTTGTTTGAGATAAAAAAATTGTATATTTTGTAATTTGATGAAATTGATTTTGATTTTGTGACTTAGGTGTTTTATAATGAAATAAATAATGGTTTATTTAATGGATATGTTTCATATTTTGTCAATTTTATTATTGAGTTGGAAATTCTGGTAAATATGAAGGAATTTGAATTTGTTTAGATATTTGATACTGATTTAAGAGTAGTGTTAAAATAGATTTAATAAGTTTGAGTTAAACCAATGTGAATTAATTTATTTAGTTCACATAATTAATTAATACATGTTGTCATCAATATTCTATATAGGTTTGATATAAGTAATAGATGATCGTTCTTGGATGTATTGAGTTTCACTTGAAGGATTGTATATGATGGATTATTGTAATGAGGTCGAGGGTTTTATTAGTTACACATTATCTAATATGAGAAATATTAGTGGGGGTGGTATTAGATGTCCATGTAAGAGATGTAAAAATAAAAAAAGTTTATCAATCCAGATGTAGTAACAATGCATCTTCTACAAAAAGATTTCATGGAGAAATACTTGTGTCGGTTTTCTTATGAGACCACGGTAGATAAGATGGTTGGGTCAACTTCTATTCTAACAATGTGCATGGAGTTGTAGATGACAATAGTAATCCTTATAGAAATATGGTTATAGATGCGATGAGAATGAATCAGGGTTATGCAGGTGAATATTCAATCGTAGATGAAGAATCAGATGTAGACGCAACCAAGTTTTTTAATCTTTTGAAATATTCTAACGAACTATTATGGGATGTGTGTGCAAATCATAGTAAATTATTGGTTATTGCACAAGTGTTCACCTCAAGTCAGATTATAAGTTGAGTGATGTTGGTTACGATAGAATCATCGAATAAGTGAGAAGTATTTTACCTTAAGGTAATAGGCTGAAAAAAAGCTTTTATATTGCTAAGTCTATGATGAAACCCTTTGGCCTAGAATACTAGAAAATTGACATGTGTCCAGACTTTTGCATGTTGTACTACCTTGAAAATAAAGATTTGACCGAGTACAGAACCTGTGGGTATGCTCGTTATATACCTAAAACTGGCAGGGGAAGGGTTGTTGTCGCACATAGAAAACTTCGATACTTTCTAATCACTCTTAGAATGTAAAGGTTATTTATGTTTTCAAAGACTGGTGAGCACATCATATGACATCATTTACATGATGTGGTGCATGGAGTCATGGTTTACCCTTCTAATGGTGAAGTCTATAAATTTTTTAATAGAGTGAATCATTAGTTTTCAATGGAACCAAGAAACTTATATCTTGGGTTATGTACAAATAGATTCAATCCATTCAGATCATTTATTGCTTTTTATTTTTGTTGGTCGGTGATACTCATTGCTTACAACTTGTCATTGGGGATGTGTATGAGGCCGGAGTTCTTCTTCCTTTTCTTAAAACAATTGTCATTGTGTTTTTATCTTTGATGTTTTTATTGTGTTTTTATTAAATATATTGAGGAGTGTATGTGCTTGTTGATAGCAATGAATGGGGAGAAAAAAAAAAGATAGAAAAAAGTGGAAGAATACTAAAAATTAATATGGAAATAAAATGAGCAATATTGTTGCTTAAAAGCTTGAGCAAAACTTTATTTGTAAGCCAATAAGCCAGGCATTATAAATCTGTGAAGAGATTCTGAATCATAGTACTAGAAGAATCTTTAAAAGCAAATAGGTATAGAAATTACAGGTTTGAGAAAAATTTCATCTGCAAGGCACTAAGAAAAGCTTAGGTAAAATGAATAGAAAGGTAGTAGGTGTACGTGATGGGATAGCTTATGCCAGCTACATATTTGAAGTTTAAGTGCAGAAGTTAAGAACGCAATATATATCAAATGCTATTTTGCATAGATTCCAACAATTTTAGGTTTGACGAATCACAAAGACTCGTGTGCAGTTATCACGGACGTGTTTAAGTTTGAAGTGAAATGAGGGTGGGAAATGTTTTCTCTCAATATAGAGGAAGCACATAAGATACAAAATATTGATTTGTTATTTGAGAAGTTAATAAAGCATTATAGTAAGAATTATATGTCCGGGTAGTTAAAGAAGATGGAAGTTTGATTGCATAGGTTGTAATTTATTTTTGGTTAAAATGGTGATTTATATTGTTGTGAAATTAATTATACAAATAATTTGTCTGTAGAAAACACATGTTAATTTTGGTCAAATCGCTAGTTTATATAATTTTTGAAAGTTTTACAAATTAACCAAATTGTTAGCAAAAATAAAACCTTAGTTGATTCCTCATATTTTTATGAGGTTCCTTTTTTTAATTTATAAATTGACAGCAACAAGGAATTGTCATAAATAAAATTAACTGGTTTGTGACTATATATTATTAATACGTATTTATAGGTCGTTCAATTATGGGTAGTTAAGTTAGTAGTGCATCGTATAGACAAGATTGTTGCTATTTCTTCAACAGCACTTCTGATGACCATGAGTCATTAGGTGACAACCATGAACAGGCAGATGAGTCACAAGTAGCCTCTCTCTTTTTATAGAAACTCACATGCAAAATGATGACCATCAGAAAGGGATGCAACAACTCATGGATAGTCGAGCTCAGAAGTTCATGGTATGTTAGATTTCAACAATTTTTTTTATGTTATTATTTTTTTGAATTAGCTGACTTTTTTTTCTAGGAAACATATAACACTTGGTTACAGGAGAGATACAAAGGCAATCATTCGACCCATCCAGAACTTGATCTAGATTTGTGGTTGGAAATAGGATTGTCTAGTGAACCTAATAAAAATCAAGTTTACGGTATCTCAAACACTACGGTCGAGGAGTTACAGACGACCCAAAGTGTTTCAGCCGTTAGATGCTCGCAATCAACTCCAAGCACTTAATCTCCAGAGTTCCACGTGATTTTAAACAACAAGTTGTATCTCAGACGACCTATCATGTTGCTCAGACAGAACGACTTAATGTTGAGACTATCGAACTCCAAAGATTATACATGGAGTTGAAATCACACATAGGTGATATATGTGGTCCACCTTATCACCCCTAGTCCTAGCAAAGATCCGTCTCCTCCTCCTCCTCCCCTCTCTTCTGTATTTAAACTGATGAATTTTTAAATTTGTAATATGTATTTAATTTTTATTTTTATTTAAATTTTTTTAATTTAAATCTATATAAATATTTGATTTTTGTATTTTCTTTTAACTTTTTTCTACTCTGTTTATTAGATTTTTTAAAAAATTTATATTTTAACAACTTGCTGATGGACTTATCAATGGAAAAGGTATGTCAAAAAATTCTAGAGAGTTGGAAAAATAATTATAGGAAATGTCACTAACACTATTTAATCACCAATAAGTTAATTTCATTGGTAACATGAAAATAAATCACCGATGGAATTATAAATGATTTTTTTTTATCGGTGATATGCCATCTTTACCAATGGAAATGTCAACGAAATAATGCCGATAAATATTTTTTGTTCAGCGTGTTTTTTTTATTCGTAAATCTATCAGTGATTATAATACTGATAGAATGAACCGTGAAAGAGAAATCATTTATGATAAGTTTTATAGCATACAGTAATCGTTCATGATTTCATTGGTAAAATTAGAAATCAATATTTAAATATTGATAGAATATTTCAGCATAATTTTGGTAGTTAATTAATTGCTTTAAACATGAAACACGCATAAGTTTTAATGTTCAAGGAATTCGTGTGAAAGGCCGTTGGAGATGAAACAGTTGAAATGTCTACAAATATTAAAAGACGAATAAAAGAAACAACACGTGGTTACACATGAGCCATTTAGTTCCTAAAAACAATAAAATAAGCCGCCTTCACTGTTGGCATATGGAAGGGTTGAAGATGAAATATTTTTTCTACCATTTGATATGCCTAATGAAACCATAAAATCTTCTTTACATAACATTAATTCCTATTCTTTTCAGCCCCCCTTCAAATTCCATCTATCATTCACAAAAGTCATAAATTAACATCCAGTTAATCGATCTCAAGCCTTTTATCACTAATTTTGACAGCAATAATCTCAAATTGATATGTTGAGATCGATCCTAGGCTTCTTCACCATTGGCATGGGAACAGCTGAATTGCATCTAGGACATTTTGGATTGTTTTTCATTATCACCACGTACGATAAGCAACCGGGACATCCTGCCGCAACTGGGGATGGCGCTCCTAGCTTCTCATCATTTCCCCCCTCTTGAATTTCTCTTATACAGGATGATGATGATGATGAATACGGAGGTGACATTGATGATTTCCATAGCGATGCGGATCGCTTCCTTCCTAGTTCTCTCCCAGCTCTTTCGAGTGCCGATTTTACACTATCTAGAGTGCAAACACTACGGTAACTGCTTGACGATGGTGATGCGACTAACTTCAGTTCCAAGTTACCTTCATCAAAAAGGTTTAATGTCGTCTTGGAGGGTGAAGGCGGGAAATTTAAATCTTGAAGCTTTGCCACTGTTTGATTGGTTTGGTGCCTGTAATCTGAGGATGATGAGGGTGAATTTGAGGGGTTGCATCTTTGCAAGTAAACCTTTCCTGACTGCAACCAATAAAATAAAAGATTAATAAGAAAGAAAATTGATTTTTTTTACTGGCCATGACATTAATGATGGATTTAATTCTGAAGTTGAAGTATATCAGAAATTAAATAGATGATCGGAATTTATTGAAGAGAAGGTGGAGGAAATAACTTACAAGTTGCTAGGCATTGAAGAGCATTTAATGGCACTATAGCATTTGATTATTATTCATGTTGAAAGGATGCGTAGAACTTTAAACCCTTTACCAAAAAGAAAAAAAAAAAAACAGAGAAAGAAAGAAAAGAAAAGGGGAGTAATCTAATGTTTGATTACTCCTAGAAATAAATAAAACTGTTTGATTGCTGGAAAAGTTAGGGAATTAAATTTCTCAGAAAAACTTAAAGAAAGCCTCTGTCTGCATATCAAATTCTGCATATATAGTTCCCATGAAAGCCAAAAGCTGGCACTAAAAGAAAATCAATTGATTGGACTCTCATTTCCTATTCCTCCAGTTTCTCGGAAATCAAACAGAGGATATCAAACAAAGCAGAGAAATTCAAATTATATAAATCAGTAAACATTTAAGTGCAGCCATGTAATAAGAAGATGTATTTGCATAAATGGAAGGAAATTGTAGAACCCTTAAGATTTCTACCTTCAAAGAAAACAGGGAAAAGAAATAAGAATCATAATAAGTAAATGTCATGAAACACATATATAAAATATATTTTCGTACGTTAAAAAAACTCTGTTTTTCCTAGGAATATATAACCAGATACTCTCAAGAAGTTAAACAAACCCGAAAAAGTATATCTCATGAACCTTCAAAAGATTATGATGATCATCATAGGATCTTCAAACCCTTTGATGTTCTTTTCCTTGCTATTTTCTCAAGAAACAAACAGAACCCAGATAAGAACACCAATACCTTCAAGTCCAGCCGTTTTTCCCAGCCGCTTGGCACTTGCAAATCAAGGTCCAATTCTAGAGATTCAGTCTCTAAAGTAGCACCACCAAGCAAGTCCCTGGTTATCAAAGCTGTTGATTTTGCTCCACCGGGTTCACTCCCGGCATTCCTGTCATCCTTGTATCCACTAGAAAGCCTTACCAGAGAACTCACCTCAGCTGCCATATTCACCAGGAAAAAAGGCTCTTCTTCTTCTTCTTCTTCTTCTTCTTCTTCTCCAACAACAACAACAATTAGAGAGAGGGTGGAAGAGTGGGGTTGCTTTGTATTAAATTGAGATTCATTTATCAATACAAATGTGTGTGTGTATATATATATATATATATATATATATATATATATATATGAGAGGGGAGGGGGAATATATATGGTACGTTATAAAAATTTAGAAAAGTTGGTATTAACTAGTAGTGTTTTTTTTTTATTATTTTCTTTTCTTACCACTTCTATATTGAAAGAATTTTGAATATTATAATTCTACATCATTAATTAATTGTTTCATCTATTGGTTGCTTAATGATTTAATTATGGCATGCGGATGAAGTTGGGGAGAAGTATTAAAAAAAGGAAGGCGTCTATGTAAATGGCAGCCTTTAATGCTTTGATATCCAGTCGACATTTTTGGCTCTTAATTTTGGATATTTAGATTTATCCCCTCAATTCTAAGAATTATCTATTTAACCTTTTTTTTTTCTTATATTTTTGTTGATCATCCCAAGCCCCTCCTTCAGTGGTGTAGACAGCTTAAACCCCAGTTTTACCTTTTTTTCTATAATGAAAATAGCTTTCATTAAGCTTCAGCTTCATAGAGAAGGGGTAAGCAAAAAAACCGAAAAATCGATTAAATCAAGAAAATAAGAAAAAACATAACCGAAAAAATTAAAACTTAAAAAAAAACCGATTAAACCGATTAGAATTTTAAAAAAACCAACCAGTTCGGTTCGGTTTTGGTTTTATAAGCCTGAAACTGAAAAAACCAAACCGAACCGAACCCAAACTGAAAAAACTGAAAAAAACCGAGCCAAGCTGAAAAAATTCCAAAACCGAGCCAAATCAAAAAACTGAGCCAAACCGGAAAAAATCAAGCCAAACTGGTTTGAACTGGTTTTTGTTCTAAAAAACCGAACCGAATCGAAACCGGTCAGTTTGAACCAGTTTCAGTTTTATTTTAAAAAAATTCGGTTTGGTTGTTTTTTTTTATATAAAAACCAAACTGAACTGAAAATAATCAATTCTACTTCAAAATATAGGTTTAGAAATAAACTATGCTTGTATTACCCTCAGGATGAGGTTTTTATTATAGTATACTCTGTGTCTTTCCTATAGTTTTTTTTTCAGTACTATTTATAATTCAAGATAAAATAAAAGAGTAATATATATTTCATATCTTATTCATAGCTCATTAAATAAATAACTATGAAAAAAAGCAACTTGTTTAGATCGGTTCATGTTAATGATTATCATATTCAAGTGAAATTATCATCCTCAATAATACTTAAAATAAAAATAAAATAGAAAATTGAATATTGTTGTGTATAGTAAATTAACCAATAGTAACTAAGTAAACTAGTCCTCCAGCAGGCTGCTGGTTTTTCTAATAATATCATGTTATCAAATTATAAGATGCAAAGTAAAGTTGTTTATTTTATTTTAGTGCCAGGATGTGTAGAATCACACGACCACAAGAAATATTACAATTTCACCCTCATACATTAATTAATTGGAGAAATCTACATCAAACCTATATCATGATCAAAACTTGTATGATTGTGAAAATGATGGTAATTAAACACATATATGCCACTTGATAAAAATATTAGTTGCCAAACTTGAACCTCAAATCCAGATTGAATATGCCATTTCTTTTTTATATTAATTTAGTCTGATAATAAATTCATAGCTTTGGTTCTAGACTCTATTTTACTTTACGTGCTTGAGTTTAGAATTTGATAGTGTTACAACCGCTTGAATCAGAATCCGCTTAGATTAAAGTAGTGTTTGAAAATGTAATAGTGTTTGCTTTTCAAAGTGATTTTCACTTGAAAATGAATCAAAATAATATTTTTTTATTTTAAAAAAATTATTTTTGACATTAGCATATCAAAATGATCCAAAGTCACAAAAAAAATTAAGAAATTTTTTTTTTCAAAATTTTGTGTAACGCCGTTTAGAACGTAGTTCCAAATGGCCTTAAGTGTGTGTTTGAAATTGTGGTGCAAGATGTTTTTACAATAGTTTTTTTGCTTGCAAAATACATCAAAATGAATTTTTTTTAAGATTTTTTTTATTTTTAATATCAGCACATCAAAATCATTAGAAAATACTAAAAAAGCATCAATTTATTTTTAAGATCAAGAAAGCAAGAGCAAGATCTTAATATGAAAATCAAGATGTCTAAATATATGGTAAATGCCTCCTTTAATAGGCTAAAAAGAACTATTTATTTGATAATTAACTATTAATTTAGTGACCAACTATTTACTTGGTGGTTTAGGTATGGATTTGTTGTCTGAACAAAATGGCATTGCTACAGTCAAAATTTGGCAAAGTGGTCATCTGTCTCAACTTTCCACCAGAAAATGAATGAGCTTAGTTGAACTTTTAGAACTCGAGATGTGGACTGAATACTGAACAATATCTAGGCTGCAAGATAGATTCTGACTTCTCTTTTGATGCTAAGATTTGAACTCTAAAATGGTGGAATTGAGTCTTAGACACTCATGAATGTTTTAAGCCTATGTCTTAGCTTTCCATCAAGATAAACCAGACCTAAATCCAAGGTTTACAGCTCCAACTATGATCCAATAACCGAATAATGTTCGTGTTTGAATTGAACCAGCATCTCTTCTCTAAGTTTAGCCTTTTCTTTGTCCATTCACTTTCAATAGTTAATCACATCAATCAATCATTTGAATTGTGAAATATGCCTCCATTTAAAATAAGCATTTACCATAAATTAAAGTTATCTATATTATTAGACTTATTATTATAAAACATGCTTAAGTTAGGGAATTTAATGATACTTTAAGTGCAATATGATGATATAAAACCTTAATAAGAATGCACTTTTAAGTACTAATCACATAAATAAAGAAATATAAATAAATAACCCGGCAAAGAATTGATGTCTTATCCCAAATGCAGGAGTGTCGAAGTAATAAATAACCCGGCAAGACCGGGGTCGATCCACATGGAGGTCACTATATATATAAAAGAGTTGGGGAGAATTTTATGTGATATTGATGTGAGGATTAAACAATGATAAAATAATTGTCAAGATTAGAGGATCTACTAATGGTATTTCAAATAAGTATAATATAAATTCATTTTATTACTCAATTGAAAATCACACACAAAAAAGACTCCAATTAGATTATCATTAATAGCTTATTATAAATTATTAACATGATCATATTAATTATCTTATTTATGTAACATCAATACTTATAAATGTTATCAGGTATTCATGATGTTAACTTATGTTAACAACAAATCAAGTTTCTTTCATAGCACAGGTGCCGGTTAAATATACAATTGACTAAGAATGGATCAAGTATTTGTTGTACCAAGGGTTGTACAACACAAATCTAGATTAACTATTTAATAAATAAGATATTAAGAATAGGTAAGATAAACATGATAGGGGACATGTTAACAACAAACTTTCTTAGATATAAGCATTGAAGTTCATGTTGAGTTTATATTATACTTATTATTACACCATTAGTGAAACTTTTTCACCTTGACATATTAAACTTAGCTAAACATTATGAAGAAGAGAAATATAAATAAATTAGATAAAAACATAATTATGATATAAGTTAACTAAGTATTGTAAAGGAAATGAAAAGTATAAACAAGAGATTAATGAAAATATAACATGAAATAAAAATTGAACATTACAAAGAAATAAAGCAAGAGCAAGATCTTAATCTTAAAACAAAGATGCCTAAATGCATGGAAAATGCCTCCTTTTATAGACTAAAAAGAACCATGCATTTGATAATTAACTATTGATCTAGTGGCCAACTATTGACTTGGTGGTTTAGGTATGGATTTGTTGTCTGGATAAAATGGCTTTGTTACAATCAGAATTTGGCAAAGTGGTCCTCATAAAAGTTGTAGGAATCTGTCTCAGCTTTCCATTAAAAATAAATGAGCTCATTTGGACTTTTAGAACTCGAGATATAGACTGAACACTAAACAGTGTCTGGGCTGCAGGACAGATTCTAACTTCTCTTTTGATGCTACAATTTGAACTTTAAAACGGTAGAATTGAGTCTTGGACTCTTCATGAATGTTTTAGGCCTATGTCTTAGCTTTCCATCAAGATAAACCAGACCTAAATCTAAGGTCTATAGCTTTAGCTATGACCGAATAACCGAATGATGTTTGTGTTTGAATTGAACTAGCATCTCTTCTCTAATCTTAGCTCTTTCTTTGTCCTTTCATTTTCAATAATTAATCACATCAATCAATCATTTGAATTGTGAGATATGCCTCCATTTAAAATGAGCATTTACCATAAATTAAAGCTATCTTATATTATCAGACTTGTTATTATAAAACTTGTTTAAGTTAGGAAATTTAACGATACTTTAAATGCAATATGATAATATAAAACCTTAATAAGAATGCATTTTTAAGTACTAATCATCAAACCCGTAATTCAGGTCATGAAATTGAGATAACCCTATAGAAAATAAATAATAGCAAATCCAATCCCTAACAAGCTAATTGTTTAAGGATAAAATTGAAAAGAAAAAAACATAGATGAAAAAAAAATCAGTATTGAAATGTAGTGCCTTGTGAGGTGATGCACAATGAAAGCGCTACCTCTTTTAGTGTCTTGTTAACTAAATAGATGTCTCACACTATGTTGCGATGCACACCAAATTTGTTTTTAACTCATAAAATTAATGTCCACTAGGTTTCGAGGACTAACTCATAAAAAAAAAATTGACAAAAAAGAGAATGTCCACTTACAACAAAAAAAAAATAATTAAAAAAATAAACCAAAATCCCAAGATGAAATAATTATTTTAAAATATCAAGACAATAACATATTGAACCGATCTGGGTTTTTTATTCTAACACGTTAAAATCGCGACTTGGGTCATAGACTCTAACGTGGTTAATTTTTTTAGACCATTTTTTATTTCATTATATAATATGTAAGTCGGGTGATGTACTCAACATAGTTTAAAAACTTTGTTCTTTCTTAAATTATTTTTTTGTTTGACTATATAACAAAAAATTAGATGTTCACAAAATTAAGTATCAACTAAATATCAAAGTGTTTGTATGAAACCATGAAAAACCCATAATTATTAAACTAAATTATGTTGTCCAATTCAAAACAAATAAAATTTTAAAGGATAAAATTAAAAAAAAAACAACAAGAAAAATAAATAAAGGTAAAAAAACAAGTAAAAAAACTGAAAAGCCCAATAGCGCTGCCCTGGTTGACCCATGCGCCTAGGTCTGTTTATTTTTTTTTTTGTTTTAGGGGCAGACTATATGTTGTCTGCCACACCTCATTAAAAAAAAGCAGGCAATACGTCACCTATTTTCACATATTCTAGCTACCTTTGGTGGCTAACAAATTATGCAGCCACCCTTTAAGGGTGGGGAAAAAAAAAACTATTTTGATCCAATTTTTCCACCAAAAACACCTTAGGAATTTGAAAACCTACTCTTGTTATTAAATCACCATTTAGTTCAGCTTAAAAACAAAAACTCAACCCAAATTAAAATAAGATTTTGAAAGTCAATCTACTTTTTTTTGGAAAAGATAAATGGAAAAGAAAATATAAATATAGAGTCCATTGACTTCAAGAACAACAAGTTTTATTATTAAAAAAAATTGCGTTTGTCAACTTTCTCACTTTCATCATAATATAATGACTCTCTCTTTCTTTCTCTTTTCTTTCAGACTCAGATAAAAGATGTTTTTTCTTTAAAGAACCTTTAAGTATTTCACTAATATAATCTCAATCTTCTAATATAAACCCAATCTTTTAATTTTCAATCACAATAAAATTGGATCATTTTTTTAACTCAAGAATGGAAAAAATAGCGATTGAAGGGTGAAAAGCCAGATTTTACGCTTTTAAAAAAAATAAAAATAAAAGGTATTTTATTTTTCCTTTTCTTCAATTTCAGTTCCCTTATTTTTAATTTCATGTAAATGACTAAATTAAATTCCTTTTCATGAAATCAAGCACCAATCCATCCAAGGTCTCAGTAACAATATAAAAAGAAAGTGAAAACTAATTATCAATTTTAAATTCTAATCAACACAATAGCAAATGATAAAATTAAAAAAAAATAACAAAATATAAAAATCATAAAACACTATTACAACGCATGCATAGTGAATTATCTAACAATCCACATTAATTTCTTAAATATAATTATAATATATTATGCATCTATTTTGCGTTTTTGCTAATGATATCATATTGATTTTGTTTTGTCCCTTTTTTTCTTTTAAGAGGCAGGCCTATTCAATAAATTTAAACTCAACCAACTTTGGTCTATTTTTGGTGTGATTTGCAAATATCTTTATTTAAAATTAATGGCTAAATGCCAAACATTAGAATTGGTCAGAACTTAGAACTTAGGAGTAGAAAGAGATTATTTCAATCTTTTTTCTTTTCAATGAAAATCTATTATTTTCTTCTGCGATTAATTTTATGAATTGGTGGAATAAACACCTTTATTGTCAATTTTACAAAATCAATTTGTGGGTAGACATGGTCCTTCATCCACTTTGATGTTTTACACATGGTGGACAACCAATGAACTTGAATTTTTTTTTTTGGATTAGAGGAAACCTACCTCTTAAAAAGCGTACTTTATTTGTTCAAATGAGCGAGTAAAACCCGGCTGTTTCAGGTTCTTATAAGAGGTGCACGCCCTAACTCAAACTCGGGATCTATTGTGCAAATTTCAAACCTTTTGTCATCACACTACGACTCTTGAGAGTGCAAATTGAAAGTGTGACTAATAGGGGTAAATTTACAAATTTCAAAGCACGAAGGTATACTTGCACACCTCGCTATGAATTTTCTCGAATGGAAACTTCTTTCAGCTTCTTAGGGAAGCATGTGAAATGGGCTGGAAATCTGCATTTACTCGCTTACCAGGGGAAAAAAACAATCATTCTAAAAACAAAACAAAAATTACTACCATGGAAAGGAAGGTGTAAGTATTATTTAGTCTAAGGATACATTTATTCTTGTCTTCATATTATAATGTTTCTATGCAGAGGAAGGTGTAAGCATTTAAGAGATGCACGAAGTCTTTTAAGACAACATTAATTGTTGTGAAAACCCTTAAGATGATGACCAAGTCATGATGCTACTCGAGCACATCAGAATGTCATATATATATATATAACTTCCTTTCACGTCGCTCTCTCTCTCTCACAGACTCTCTTCTCCAGCCAGTAACAGACCCCCGATTGCAACATTAGCAGCTTTAACAACCCGTCCTTCTTTAGCTATACAGTAGCTCGTCCTTCCAACAACTCCTAGCTAGTAAATTTCTTAATTAAATTAAATTTTTTAATTAAAAAAATGTTTTTTATTATTTTAATTGGATTAGGATTTAATTAAAACTTTTAATTATACTATTTTAGAAAAATAAATTTTCTAAAATAAAGAAAGTTTTTCTAGCTAAAAGAAGTTTTTATTTAATTCATTTTAAAATAGTTTGGGATGTTAATAAGAATTTTAATATGATTAATTTTCTTATTAAATCTTGAAAATGGTTTTTCAAGGAAAATATATTAAATAAAATTTTGTAAAGTTTGGGAAATTATAAAATTGAGTTTAACTTAATATTTTTAAATGCTAGGAATATTATTATAAAGTTTCAATAAAGTAAATAAATAGAATTAAAACATGTAATATTTTTTTATGCATATTAATGTTTTTTTTTATGCATGATGGATGATTAAAAGACCAATGTAATTGAGTTTTTTCTGGTTAAATGGTTGTAATATCAAATGGGGTTTATGTGCCCTACTTTTTCTTTATTTTTCTTCTATGATGTAAAATTATTTTCTCATCTAATTCTCTTTGAATGTAACTCAAGGTTTATTATTTAATTTTTTAAAATTTATTTAATTTAGAAATATAGAAATTTAGATAGAAATTTTTTTTATAGTCCAATATGAAGAAAGAATGCTGGAAAGGAATACAATCATGGAGCTCACAAGACTTATAAAGACGTGTAACAACTATTTAGGAATTGACCTCAAGAAAATTAGTTTAGATATATCTATAATCATCTAATTAGAATGATATGTTAAGGGTGTGTGTGTGATTGTCATGCATCTTATATCAATCATGCCATGGGATGAGACCTATTTAATATAATGAATCCCTTTTTAATATATTAAGTAAATATTATAATGAATCCTTTTTTAATATATTAAGTACATATTGAGATAGTGATTTGTTACCTTCTAATTTTATATGCATAAAATCAAAGTTTCATTAATGGATAATTTGTTAAGCCCCTTAAGGTTATCATAAATTTAATATGTTTAATGCTATAGAAATGGGTTCCTACTTAACTAAACTTATATGAATTGTGTTGCACCCGATGTTTGGGATCTCCTAAATTAATGGGGGGAAAAAACAAAATGGAGTAGCCGCCTAGTAATTAAAGAAAGCTAGGAATCTTAAAATAAGCGTTGGTTTCTTAGATTCAGTTAAGGCATTGGTTGTTCATAAAAGAAGATAGATATCACCTTTATCGCATCCTTTCAAATAAAAGGTTATCATAACTATGTGTTTTATCCTAAATTTATTCCACACATGTCATTAATCGTCTAAATTTAATTCTAATCATATTTTATGATTTATTTTATTTTAAAAAAGACATCGTTCCTAAATAATCAAAGACTCATCAATAAGTTTGATATTAATTACCAAAAGTAGGAGATTTTGTTGATCTTTGTCTTTTTATCAAAAACAATTTGACGTTAATACCTAAATATAGGAGATCTCATCAATCTTGACCTTTTTAACAAAAAAGAATGAATTTAATCATTAAAAATAAAAGATTTCATCATTTTGGTCTTTTAATAAATAAATATGACATTAATTCCAAATAGGAGATTTCATAAATTTTTTATTCTTTTATGAGAAATCTTGATATTAATCCTATATAATAGGAAATTTCATAATTTTGGTTTTCCAAGATAAATTTTAAAGTTAACCCAAAAATATGATATTTTATCAATTTTTTTTTAAATGAAAAGTTTGACATTAATCCCTAAAAATAGAGGTGAGCAAAAAACCAAAAAACCAAGAAAAACGAAAAACAAATAACTTAAAAAACCAAACCGTGAAAAAAACCAATTAAATCAAAACCGACCGGTTTGGTTTCGGTTTTATAAGCCTAAAACTGAAAAATCAAACCGAACCAAACCCAAACCGGAAAAAACCGAGCCAAAACCGGAAAAAACCGAGCCAAACCGGTTTTTTTCCAAAATAACCGAACCGAATCGAAACCGGTAGGTTTGAACCGGTTTGGTTACTTTTTTTGGATAAAAATCATACCGAACCAAAAATGATCACCCTTACCGAAAAATATGAGATTATGTGGATTTTGATTTTTAAACTGAAAATTTTATTGTTAATCTTAAAAATAGCAGATTTCATCGATTTTGATTTTTCAAATGATAATCTTGACGTTAATCATTAAAAAAAAGGAGATTTTGCTGATTTTAGTTTTTCAATGGAAAAATTGATGTTAATCCCTATAAATTAGAGATTTAATTGATTTTGACTTTTATATGAAATGGGTGTTGGACTCGTATGGATGGTAAAAATTAGGTTTTGTACATACCCTTTTAAATGTCCGAAATGGGCTCGAAGGGCACCACTCATACTCATTGAGCCTTTATGGGGTCCACTCGTAACAATAGGGATAATATATCATAATGAGAAAAAATATATATATATCAAAAATATGTTTACAAATAAAGATGATAAAAAAACATGATAGTTTTTTATATTTAAAATCATATGTTGTCACTGTAAAAGGAACCCTATTAGTAGGATAATTGTTTACTGTATGATGGAAAAGTGAATCCAAAGGGTGATGTGTTATCGTTATTTATCTCATTTCATAGGAGGACTCCGAACTTCTATCTAAAACACCATTTCCACAATGTGCAAGGGTCAAAATCGATAACGGCCAATAAAGGATGACAATTATGCCAGACACCATAATTCTTGAGGTTAAGTTGTTCATGTACATCATAAGTATCATTTATAATTTATACTTTTATGATTATATGGTTGATTTCTTGATTTTTTTTTTGTTTTTTTAAATGATTGACTTATATGTTATGTTTGCTTATGTGTAAATTATTGAAGTATATATTATTATATACCTACAGGTGACCTTTTATATTATTCTTTATATCTAAGATTGGATATGGAACCATACCCTCCATATACTTATACTATATATTTTCATATGTTGACTCTTTTTAGGGAGGAAATAGTGGCTTTCCAATGGGCGTGTTCGTAGACTAGAGCTCACAACACCTTGAACCTCCTGGAAGCTAGCAAGTTTGAGATAGTTACATCAATGGGCTTCACCCTAGTCCATATCTACTTCTCTTGTCTAGTCTTAGTAGTTAATGACTACTCGAAACTTACCCTAACCATTTAAATAAGTTAGATCTAAAATTTAAGGATTTTCTACCTATGTTAGGGTATAGAGGGTAGGCTAAATGTAATTGAAACCCTGACTAAATTAATTGGTTATTATGTTTCAAGATGAGTGATCATGAAGTTTAATTCTATTAGGCATCTGAATATTGGGTTTTATCTAAGTCTCTCTAGAAACAAGAGGGTGATTACTTAAGAGAAGGGTTTCAAGGTAATCTACTAGATTTAAATCATGTTCAGTTGATCATTAACACGACTATTAAATCAATAAAAAATTTGATAGTGATTGCATCCATAATTAGAGAATAAATTTTCTCATAATCAATATCAAGTCTTTGTGAGAAATCTTGTACAATATATCGTGCTTTATATTAAACAATTTCACTATTCTCATTTCATTTTCTAACAAAAAATTACTTATATCTAACAGCTATGACATCTTTAGGTGTATGAAATACAAGTCCAAATACTTTATATTTTGTAAGTGAGTTAAACTGTGTGTGGATTGCATTTTTCCACATTGACCAATCATTTCTATATCAATATTTTTGGACAGTTTGTGGTTCAATTTTATCATCACTTCTAGTGATGCCAAAAGCAATCTTAAATGCAAATATGTTATTTATGACAATTTTCTTTCGATTCAAAATCTCTCATGTGTGAACATAGTTTATGGAAATCTCATTATTTTCCAAGTACCTAGATCTCTTTAGGAGATGCCTCTTCAAGAGGTCCCTCTTCAATAGAATCAATATTAGGAAATGATTTTGACACAATATTTATCGTCTGTTTTATGAATGATGAATCTTTAAGAGTACCATCATCTATTTGTTGTAATTTTTGTTTTCTATGATTTTTGTCCTTAGCACCAACAAGTCTTCCGCACTTCAAGTATGGTATAGATTCGTTTGCTACGATGTTGCCTTTTTTTTTTAACTTCAAAGATTTCAATTCTAGATGGTGCCTTTGTAACTACTTTTTCATTGTTGGTGAAAACATCTGGTAATTGATTTGCAATATTTTGTAAATGAATTATCTTTTGAACTTTAAGTTCACTTTGATTTGTCTTTGGATCAAAATGAGATAACTTTGGATTATTCCAAGTAATTTCTTATCATGCTTCAAGCACTAACTTTTCTTTCTCTAATGATGGGAAAATATTCTCATCAAAATGGTAGTCTTCAAAACTAGCTTTAAAAACATAACTAGTTAAAGGTTCAAGGAATCTAATAATAGATGGAGAATAAAAACTAACATAAATTCTTATTCTACGTTGTGGACCCATTTTTGTCCTTTGTGGGGGGGGTGTGGGGTGGGGTGGGGGGCACTATGTGCACATATACTGCATAACCAAAAGTTCGTATATGAAATATATTTGGTGGTATACAAAAAACAAGTTGCAAAAGAGAATATTTATGGTAAGCACTTGGTCTAATTCTAAGCAATTATGCGGCATGTAATATAGCATGTCCCAAAATAAATATAGACAATTTTGATTTCATAAGTAATGGTCTAGTAATTAATTAAAGGTGTTTTATAAATGATTTTGCTAGACCATTTTAAGCATGTATATGAGTAACGGGATGTTCAACATCAATTCCAATAGAAGTGCAAAAATTATCAAATGCTTCAGAAGTAAACTCACTGACATTGTCCAATCGAATTTTTTATATTGGATAATTAGGAAATTACACCCATAGTATGATAATATGTGCTATTAATATAGCAAATGCAACATTTTGACTAGAAAATAAACAAACATGTGACCATTTACTTGATGCATCAATTAATATAATAAAATAACTACAATATACATCTCCTTGAATTCTTTTATGAAAAAATAGTGATTCTATAACAACCTTTGATGAAGATGGTTTGGTAATTAATTTACCTTGAGACATGCAGTGCATGAATTTTTACTTCGTAAAAGAATCTCCAGGTTCTTTTTAAAGGATACCCATGTGAACTTTTAATAATTCATCTCATTATTATTGATCCTGGATGTCCAATTCGATCATGCCAAAGCATAAATATTTTTGGATCGAAACACTTCCGGTGTATCATAACATTTTTTTCAATAGATTTCATGATCGTGTAATAAATTCTAGAAAAGAAAGTGGGTAATTTTTCAAATACAAGTTTCTAACTTGAAATACATGAAATAATAAAAATATATTCTTTTTTTTCTTTATCTATTGTTTCAATATGATAACTATTAGCACATATATCTTTAAAACAAAGTAAATTTCTCCTGTACTAAGATGAATATAATGCATCTTTGATGCTCGATTTTGTGTTAATTGGTAACAAAATATTAGCTCTTTTAGAGCCTTTAATCATGTCCACTGGACCTGATATTGTAGTGACATTAGCTTTGGTTAATGTCAAATATTCAAAGTATTTATTTTCCTTGATAATTGTGTGTATTGTTGCACTATCTGCCAGACATAAATCTCCATCATGAAAAGTCATGCTTCTATTCAAAATATAATTAAAGTTTATTATTTAACTGAAATAAAATTGATATTTTTTTAATTGAAAATACAATAAGATAAATATCCTACTACAAATAAAAATATTAATCATCCTCAAGCATTCTACCACTAAATATGTCATCTGTTTTATTTGGGTTTTTAAAGAGATCAGAAATATCAAGATAAACATTATGACCTTTAAAATCATCTTTATGAATAAAATTAGTTTCAATTGTATTTTGTTTTAGAGAGGCTTGATATAAATCAGTAAGATATTTTAGCGTTCGACAAGTACGAGACCAATGATCATGCATACCGAACCTATGATACTTGTTTTCAGGTTTATGCAAATTCTTGCCCTTTTCTTGTTTGAGTTCATTGTGTCTTTATTTTTTGTGGTATGATGGGTTGCCTTTTAAAGTACTATTGCTTCTCCTTTTCCATTTATTTTTTCCATATTTATAATCTCAATTCTTTCTTGTATTTTGGACGAAGGTTCCATTCATTTCAGGGAATGATTTAGAACATGTGGGATATGATTGATGATTTTTCATCTAAAACTCATTATTTTGTTCAATCACAAGAAGAAATGAAAATAATTTCGAATACGTCTTAAAATTACATTCTTTATATTGTTGTTGTAGGACAATACTTAAGGCATGAAAAGTAGAGAATGTTTTCTCTAACATTTGGTTTTCTGTGATATTTTAACCATATAATTTCATCTGTGAGGTAGTTTTAAAAAGAGTAGAATTATATTCATTAACTGATTTAAAATCTTACAACCTTAGATGCAACCAATCATAACGAGTTTGAGGGAGTATAGTAAACTTTTAGTTGCCATATCTTCCCTTTAAAATTTTCCACAAAACAAGAGGATCTTTTACCGTGAGATATTCAACTTTTAATCCTTCATGAAAATGGTGGCAAATGAAAATCATTGCTTTTATGTGATCCTGCAAATATACGTTATTTTCTTCTTTGATGGTCTCTCCAAGATTCATAGCTTCTAGATGAATCTCAACATCAAAGATCCATGACAAAAAATTATTCACAGATATATCAAGAGCAGTAAATTCATGTTTCATCATATTCAACATTATTTAAAAAAAAGAAACAACTTATTAAATAAAATCATGAATATAAAAAAAAATCAATCTTTTAATACTACTTTTCAGTTCTTTAGAAATACTTGTTCTTCAAGAACTATATTTAATTTATTTAATTGTTTAGAAACTTACAATACTAGTTCTTTAGGAACTTTAAATCTTGATGAATAAAAAGGAAAGAAATTTGTCAAAATAAGTTACAAAGCCAAATATATTCCATAAAGTATGAATAATAATGAAAAGAGAAAAAATATTGAAACTAATACAAGCCACGTAACATAAGAGTTTATGTGTGCCAAGATTTCAATATAAATTAAGTAAAGTGATTGTGCTAATAATGTGTTAAAAAAAATAAAGAACTAGTAAAAACATACATATTCAGAATAAAACTTAAAAGAGAAGTTCATATATTTTCTTGTATATTTTTCTCAATGCTTAGAATACAAGACAAATAGTTTATTTGTAGAAAAAGAAAACTCAAGTGTCATAGAAAACCAGAAGACAAAATCCAAAAGTTATGAAATCTAAGAGATTCCAATGGACATTCAATATATATAATTATAAATTTTATAACAAGTTAGATAATTTTATAATTGAGAGTTTTTTACATGTTTTAAAAATAAAAAATAAAAAATGTTATCTCTATAGACATATCTTTTTTGTACCTCCTGTTTTAAAAATATATAAATTCACTTTAAAATTATTATAAAAATAAATTTATTTTATATCTTTATCTTTATCTTTTCAATCAAATATTTTTTTATCTCTATAATTTTCAATCTTTATGTACTAAAATACTATCCAAACCATAGTTTTGAAACCCGATTCGGCAGTTGACTCATTTTAATGATCGGGTCACAGGACAGATGGGTTGACCCGGGTTGATCCGGGTTGATCCGGGTCAACCCCAAAAAATCAAATAAAAAAATTATTTTTAAACTCATGTTAGCATTTAGTTGTTTGTTTGAAGAACTCTTTTTAGGCATACTGAATCAAACTGAAAGTTTGATACTACTTGTTTAACTAGAATCCAAGAAAAACAAAAGCACCAAGCTTCAAACACCCAATTCAATTGCCAACAAAATATACACTAATAATTTACAAATTACTCGTGTTTTAAAAGACCTATTGATATAAGTCAGCCAATTGGAGAATAGCAGAGGAGCAAACAAATAATATCTAAATACAATGGAATATCTAGCTTAAAATTAGTAAGCTGAATTCTCACATTTTCAGCCACAAAATGCAACAAATAGTTCTAAATTGAGAATTTCTTCGAATGCCATTTTCTTCATTATTCAATAGCAGGAAAAAATTGAAGATTTTCAATTGAAACTCAGGAGCTTGTTTGATTTTTTATTGTTTACCACAAAAAAGGTGTAAATTTATTTTTAATGTTTAATTATTTTTTTAAAAAATTTGTCAAATTAATCAAATTCGTTCTTAATAGCAAGAGAGATTAATTTTTCTGAGCTGAATTCATCATTTGCATGAAAATAAATTCGGTTTTGCTACGTTTCCAGGAAAGCAAACACAAACAAGTTAGGAATTTTTATTTTTGTTTTAGGTTTTTTTAGCATGAAAATCAAATAGAAAGTAGCAATTAAGAAAGAACTATGAGAGTTAAAATACATAAGAGAAGAACTAACCTCTGGTAGTAATTTGTAGAAGGATAATAGATTGGAGACGGACAGTCAGGGAGGCAAAGAGACAAGGACTAAAACTCTTTAGTTAATGGGAAGATTAAATAATCAAACGAGATCAATAATGTCCTGCCACGTAAGGCTGTCGATAAGGGTAAAGTCCATTGACGGAGGGGACGCTGTGTTTGGGGTGGAGGAGTATTACGGGCACAGGAGCTATGCAATTGAAATTGTTTTTTCTTTAATTAGGTTTTTTCTTGTCTACAATTCTGCATCGTTCATCTTCATCGTTTTAGCCTTTTAATAGGCTAAAATGATGTCGTTTCACAGCTATATATATATATATATATAAAGAGATCGGGTCTCATCCAGATTTGCTCGGATTAACTGGGTTTTGCCGGGCCAACTCTCCAAGAAATTTTTATTTAAACTCGAACTAATTTCAAACCCGAATCAATCGAGTCCTAGGTCAATCCACCGTACCGATGAGAATTTCAAAACTATTATCCAAACAATACCATTGCCAAAATGAAAAAGAAGGCAGGTTCAGAGTAATTTCTTAAAATAAATAAATAAAAATTAAACATATCTGGGAACTTCTGTTTCCAACACAATTGAGGAATAGTTGTGGGGTCCACCGATATAAAATCTGTCCTCCAATATTCCACAAAAAAAAATAAAAAGCATCACCAAAATTTTAGCCCATTGTTTTCTTCTATCTATCAATTTTTCTTTCTCTAACGAAGAAAATCGAAAAGAGAAAGCAGAGAAAGATGCAGATCTTTGTTAAGACCTTGACTGGTAAAACCATCACTCTTGAGGTTGAGAGCAGTGACACCATTGACAACGTCAAAGCCAAGATTCAGGTAGACTTCTTCTTCTTTTCTTTTTTTTGGGCTCTAGTTTTAATTGATTCCTTTGTGTTTCTTCATAATCCTTTTTTATATATATATACATATGGGTCCTTTTGTTTTAATATGTAGTATTATAATTTGTTTCCTGGGAAAAACTATATTTGGTTGTGGGTTTGGTTTGTCTTTCCATATAGAGAAAAGGAGGGTTTTTTTACTTGCAATAGTCATCTTATATTTGAATGTTGTTGATTGAGGAGTTCGTAGCAAAGAGTGTCTCAAATTAGTTAGTTTGTAATGGAAATTAGCTTTGGGAAAGCCTGTAACATTGAAGTTCAGCTCAGAATTTTCAATAGGAATGAACTATTACGAGTTTATTCATGATTTTCTTGTCATGGCTTGACATGAATCTTTGATTATTTTTTTGTTTGGTTTTTGGAGCTCTTTTTCCAAATCGAAATGGTTTCCCTGTGAGATTTGGATATTTAGGTTTATATTTTTATTTTTTTTTCGGGAGTTGATGAATTTGTGCTTAACTATTGGTGATGTGTATTGTTCAGGACAAGGAAGGCATCCCTCCAGACCAGCAGAGGTTGATTTTCGCTGGTAAGCAATTGGAAGATGGCCGGACTCTTGCTGATTATAACATTCAGAAGGAGTCAACACTTCACTTGGTTTTGAGGCTTAGAGGAGGAACTATGATTAAAGTCAAGACTCTCACTGGAAAAGAAATAGAGATTGACATTGAACCTACTGATACAATTGACCGTATAAAGGAACGTGTTGAGGAGAAGGAAGGAATTCCTCCTGTGCAACAAAGGTAACTATTGTGATCTCATTCTGTTTTTATCTGGGCAGTCAAGCTTAGAAAGGAGGGATGCTCTTGCATAAGTACTTTGAACATGTTTTAAATAATTGGCAGTTCGTTATCTGTTTGTCTATTATCTTTCTTGTTGCATGTATTAATTTTAAGAGATGCTAGTATGACTGCATTATCTTGGTTCATACTGTAAGATTCCACTACATTCTTTTGCTACCCTAAACCATCCACAACTATTTTGTTTTTTGAAATATGGTCAATGCATTTATCTAAATAGCGAATACAACCTTGGCAAACCTGACTTAATATCACTGTCTGTAATCAATATCCTAGGCGGAGCCTTGTTAGTTTGCTTCAGTAATTGTATCATCCACACTTCATGGGCCTTGCTGCTTTCTTACACTTGAATGATGATATGGTCCCACTATTATATCATTCCTTCCATTGAGACTCTGGTTGCAGGCTTATTTATGCTGGGAAGCAGCTTGGCGACGACAAGACTGCTCGTGACTACAATATTGAGGGGGGCTCTGTTCTTCATCTTGTACTTGCTCTCAGGGGCGGTAGTTTTTAGACTCTGCGTATATCATTAAGAAAATCTACTTGCTGAGACTTGTCTGCGACGTGTGGATAAACATGAGGATATGACATGAATTGTTCAGTGAATTTTATGGACTGTGACTTTATTTGCACGTTGTATTGTTTGCTTTCTACTATTATATGCTTAGGCTAATACATAATCTCCTGAATCTTTTTGAACTAGTGGGCATGCTTAGGCTAATACATAATCTCCTGAATCTGTTTGAACTAGTGGGCATGCTTACGCTTCTGATCATATTTTATTGGAAATTAGGGAAGAAAAGGTTCGGTCTTCAGTGGAAAGGATGAGGGAATTGTTCAAGGTTTTGGTCTTCAAGGACGAAGTGGTTATGAGTGGACATAAAAGCAGCTTTGTTGAGCCTACTTAGAAATGAAATCATTTATTCAATTCTGGAGCTTTAAACAACATAAATAAATTCTACGATCATTTAAAGTTTTCTGTAGATATGCAGATTTGTTTTTATCGAGAATGAAGGCAAGTTGGGTAGATGATGTATTTTTACTAATTAAAGTTAAATAAATTCCACAATTAATATTCCATTCCAAACAAAAGAATTCAAATGAATAGTATTAAATTGGTTCCAAACAAGCTGTCGTAGTTTTGGTTTACTGGGCTTCCTTTGCATGGCATATCTATAATCTCATGATTTTGTCTTAAGTTCATCACATGTAATGACTGTTCTTAGTTAAAACCAATAGCTGTTTAGCATGGCACTGGTTACCGAGCCTTGCTTCGTCGCAACATGCAAAGAAAAAAAAAAGACAATTGTTGTCGACATGTTTGAAAAATAAAATTTAAAGTGTATTAATCGAGGCTTTATACATCAATAAATATTAATACTATTACAATATGATGTTTTTTAACCAAATATCAAGTTGGGAATTTAAAGATAAATATGATCAAGACATTTGATTTTATTTTTTAAAGAAATATTAAATTATTTATTTATTTATTAAATTCAGGTCAATTTTTTTCAATAAAAGGGAGCCCATATAATGCAGATCGCTATCTGACTAGATTTATTAGTTCCATGTTTGCTCCTGGATAGAAGCTTCACAGGGGATTGTAACTTTATAAGCAAAGGCAATAAATCCTTGAATGTGATGCATGAGCTTTTAATCTAAAACATGGAATTAAAGAGATTGTAAATTTGTGAGCTATTTATTGCATGTGTGCTTATACAAAGCTGTTATAAAACCAGTTTACTTCTGTTAAAAGGAAAAGAAAATCTACATTCCAGGCTCCTAGCAAAAGGCTTTTTTGTCTTCAAAGGCATAGTTCATCGTCCCTAACAAAAGTCTTAATGGAATAAAGGAAGCTTTTCCTTTTACATTAAAAGGACCTAAAATGGCTCTAACTTTTAACTTTTAATGTAGCTTTATTACTTTATTTATATATAGACTCATTATTACTATGGATTAAAATAATAAAATTATAATTTTGTCTTTATAAACATAATACAATTGCCCATGGAAATGGGAGTATAATAGTTTATTATTATTATTATTTGTATAGTAAAATAATTAATATACCTTGGAAGACAAAGATTAAAACACTTTGGAGTAGAGGCATTTTCAACCTTTTTATTTTAGCTGCATAGTAAAAAGACCATAAGGCCATTAAATCATAAATGCATATGTTTTTTTTTTAATTATCAAGTTTGATCCAGAACAATTTAATATTTCATCATATATAATATATTATTTATTTTAACAAAGTCGATTGTGTGTGGGTACCTCTATGTTTTTTGAATGACTTGTACAATGTTATTCGACAGCCAAACTAGGGCTTCCATAACAATGTTTTAATCCTCGTAGCATAGTTTCCATTCCTAAACGGCACGTGTTGTAGAAATATATCAGGTTTTTTGTTGTGGTTATTTTTTCCCCTCCTTGTTTACTCACTCCTCCATGAATTAAGAGCTTTTTCTTTTATATTTTTAAAGTAGCCTTTGATTTTTTTTTCCTTTTAAATGTGGTTCAAATTCTTCTTATTGCTATTTTTTTATTTTAAATAACCCATAGAATTTGAATTTTCTTTTGATTTAACCCTCATTAGGTTTTTTCACCTTTCAAATTTGGTCCCTATATATTTTTTTTAATTGTGAATGTGTTTTTAACCAATCTTTTAATTAAATTATCTTTTCAATGACATCCTTTAATATTTTACATCATTTTTTTAATTGATTTTTTTTTCAATCCCTCAATATTTTAGTTTATTTTATTTTGTATTATATTTGATCTATATTTTTTTGATTGCTATTTGTTTTTTAATCTTTTTTTATTGAAACTTTCTTTTTTCTTTTCATCCCTCAATATTTTATTGATCATAATTTTGTTAACTTTTTAGGTCACGGGTTTAAAAGATTTGACCGAGTTGGCTTATATCTTTTTTTTTAATTTTCTTTTTACAATTGAATTTTTTTATTTCATCATTCTATGAGTTATACTGATTTCATATGCAAGGTGACGAGTTTCACTTGTTAATCCAGTTTGACCAGATCCAATATATTTTTTAATTTGTTATTTTTGTTGTTTTTGTCTATTTTTTTATCATATCATCAAATTAATCAAGATTTAACCTGAATTTTGTTTTTTTTTATTTTTTTAAAAATATTATCATCATATAAATATCTTTTCTATGCTTAAAAAAATTTGGTCCACTAAACTAGTAATCACTAGAAGTACTGATAAATGAGTTCGCTTTTTATACTGCCATTTCATATATGAATATAATAGGAGATTGTGAAAAAGAACAATCTTTTTGGAATGTATTAAGATTTCGTGTGTAATTGACCAATCCATTATCCAATCCAAGTTAAAAGAAACTTAAAAGATAAAAAATAAAATAAAAAAAAAGATTGAATAAGAACACACAAAATTTGGGGTAAAAAACGCTATAGAGTGTAGGTGGAGCTGGTCTTGATTTCGCTCTTTTACATACACTTGTATTGAAATTGGTAGGTTCCCGTAGATAACCTAAGTGTGGCTTTTTAATTTTAAGGTCTGCGGCTCTTCCCATTAAGATAAAAAGATTATTCTTCAAATGTTAATTCAAAATTTAGCCAAATCTCTTTCTTTCAATATTTAGCCTCATGGGCTAATCACTTTGTATGATCGATAATTATAAAACTTGATCCGATATAATATCTAGATTATAAATTGAATAAGTTAATTCAAGTTAAATAATTTTTATAAGAGAAGATTTCTTTTTAACAAATATTAATATTTTAAAAGTTAGAACAAAATTTTTCTATAAAAAAATCATTGAATAGGTCTCACTTGATTTTTTTCATGTCATCTGAGTTTGATTGAATCAACTCTCTAGTTAGTTCGAAAACAAATTTAATTCGAGCCAGGTCAGACCTAGTTCAAAGGATAATCTGGTCGATCCATTGGGGTGAGTTGAGTTTGGTAACTATTGTCACATTTTGCTGAAATGTGTGGGAATCAATGAATGTTTAAAGGAAAAATAAAAATAATAGAGTCGCCACTTAGTAATTAAAAAAAAAATAGAAATTCTAAAAAGTAGACACTAGTTCTAGATATTTAGGTATTGTGTTAGTAATTTTTAAGGAAAAGAAAACATCACTCTTACCATATCCTTTCAAATGAAAAGTTATATTTGTTATGTTTTCCTAAATTTATTTATGCTATTATATTCTGAGCTTATTCACAATTTATTTTAAAAATGATATCGATCCTAAAAAATAGAGGACTCATAAAAAAAAAAACTTGACATTAAGCCTTAAAATTATGCAATTTCATTGATTTATGACAATTTTGACATTAATCCCTAAAACTATAAGATTTCATAGGTTTAGAAAAAAATTATGATGTTAATATCTAAAAATAGAAGAATTTGCTATTTTAAAAACATTATGATGTTAAGCCCTAAAGATAGACAATTTTGTAAATTTAGAAAAAAAAAATGTGCCTTTAATCCCTAAAGATAGCCAATTTCAAAAACGTTGACGTGAATCCCTGAAAATAAGTGATTTTGTTGGTTTAGGAAAGCTTTGAAGGTAATCCCTAAAATAGATGATTTCATTGATTTAGAAAAAAATGAGCATTAATCCTTAAAAAATGGTGATATTGTTGGTTTATAAAATTCTTGAAGTTAATCCCCAAAAAAGAAGATTTCATTGATTTTACAAGGAAAAAAAAAAGAACTTTGATTTCTTTCAAAAAAGATTTTGATAATGAATGAGAATATCCTAAAACAATATATTAGACTCACCTTAAATATTTGAAAGGGTTTTGGAATGTCGACCCATAAGGCTTTTTTTAATATGAGTCAAATCTCAATAAGTTTTATAAATAAGTTATAACACTTTATATGAAAACATGTAATATGATAAATATTTTTTTTTTGTTTTTTTCTATTTTTTTTTAGAAATAACGACATGCAAATGAAAATATCAAAATGACACAATAATTAATAAAATTGCATGAAATATTAAATAGATGCAAAAATATTTTTTTTATGTGAGAGACTTGGTCATAATGCATGGGATTTGTAACACATTTTCTAGCATGATCATAAAGACAAGAATAAATACAACAAACATAAGAATTAAAATCCAAGATAACATTTGAGTTAAAGTCTTATTCATGAATCATCATCTAAAAAAAATGTTTCTCAAAAGTCTAACTTTTATCATTTCAAGTCTAGGTTACAAGCAAACCTAAACACATTTATTCTTTTTATTTTAACATAAAAGACATGCAAAACCCAAATTAAACACACTTAAGCCCTAAAACCTCAAACTTTATGTTCCATGCTTGCATTTTTCATATATTTAACCATCATACCTTAACTTATTTTATTACATTGTACATAAATAGAATCTATTTATGTTATGTAATATTAGAAGGAAAAAGGTGGATGTTTTATTAATGGGATCAAATGAGTGACTTTTATATTGATTCCTCTCTGAGAGGTTGATTTTGAATGACTTTCTAATTTTTCCATGATTATCTCTACTCCTTTAATTCAGAGTCAGGAGGCCCAGTTTTTATTTGATGGTCTTTGCTCATGTCACTCCCCTTTTTTTTGGTCAAGATCGGCGAAATAACTAACATTTGAAAGGTAAACAAGAGAATTGAATGGGGAGGTTAGAGGGTCTGCCTTACTTGAAATTGAGTATTAGAAGGAAATGAAAGGCTTTTACTAAGATCACCGAGCTAATGAAGAAGAGAAAGGATTTGTTTGAAGAAGATTTGACTGAAAGGGAAAAGATATGTGTGTGTGTGTGTGTGTGTGTGTTGTATTTTTGTTAAAACATACAATGTTTAAATTAAACCTAATTAAGCCTAAAAACACCATTTTTAACTTATATTAATGTATTTAAAAACCAAAAAGCATCATTTTACACCATTTTGCCATAAAACCTAAGGAAAGAAAAATAATGAAAAGAGTTATGACTTACATCAATGGTGGTTCCATCAAAGTGGGGAGGTGTCGTGGAGGCTCCTTGTGACTGTCATAGTGGTTGGCTTGTGGTGGAGAGGATTTTGGTGGGTTTCTCTCTCTAGATTAAGGTTTCTTCTTTCTTTTTGTTATGTGCTTTTTTTTTCCTTTGCTTTTTTCTTCCTCTCTTTCCCCTTTCTCCTATCTACAACTCTCTAGTTTGAAATGAACCAGTTTAATGACCTAAAAACCAAGCTTTCCATCTCTATCATATTTGGGTCTTATGTGTTTTGGTATGGTTTTCCTTTCTTTTCCTTTCTTTTCCTCTCCTCATTCCCTTCTACTTTCTGAATAAGTTGGTTTTAGCTAAAACCTCCTTTATCCACTATCTCCCTTATAAATTTAGACTTTCTCTCTCTAAACCTCTCCCTATTCTTTCTCATCATGCCTCTTTATGTATAGGATGAGAAGAAGGTCTTAAAACTTTTATAGGTGGAATAAAGTTGTACATTGATATCATTGGGTTAATCTTAGTCATCCATCATTTCTATACAATTTGTACAACATGCTCGGGTTGACTTATTTGACACTCGTTTTATGCCATCATAAGGAAGCAATGAAATGAGTCTTTAGCTGAAAATGAAGTACAAGTGTAGAGAAAAAAAATAAAATGTATCTTGGCATTTAATGTTCATATGAGAATGAGAAATAATGGTCCAAAATTTCTCCAAAATACTACAAGAAGTAGAAGAAAACAAGACAAAAAATGCATCCATGTGTGAGGATGAAAAATGGGTTGTTCTCTTCTTGCCAAAACAACGTCACTTTTGGCTTCCCTTTCTTCTTTTTTCAATGAAACTCACTGTTTTAGTAAATCATTTTCTTTTTTTTTTTAATTTTTTTTAAATATGTCCTCACAGTTTGAAATCCTTTATGTTCAACTAATTTTGATTGATTTTCCAATATTTCTTTCAATTAAGCCCCTGATGACGTTCAAAACCATCCTTTAA
>Ga0325402_1000002_pt1 | contig 152107 bp, 79 predicted proteins | sample PopdelMetagenome_22_FD_207212 | JGI IMG/M metagenome (GOLD analysis project Ga0325402, IMG submission 207212) | Populus deltoides microbial communities from Bellville, Georgia, United States - Xylem-PdKOR-R3 | ecosystem: Host-associated > Plants > Phyllosphere > Stem > Wood/Secondary xylem... | reverse complement strand
TAATAATAATAATAATAATAATAATAATAATAATAATAATAGAATGGAATGGAATTCTAAATAATAAAAAAATGCATGATTTTACACGCGAAAAATATTGATCGCCAATATAAGCCCTGCGTATAATCGTGTTATTTTTACCGAGAGTGGTGAAGACTCTGAGCGAATTTTATGATGACTATGAATGGGAGTGATCAATGAATTAGTTTAAAAAATCATAATGATTAAATAAAATAAAATGGTACCTAAATTTCAAATTTTGGCATAAAATTATTTATTTTTTAGTTTTACAGTATCAATCTGACTGTTTGATCAAGTTAAAATTTTATGATTAGTATTTTGACATATTTTTCTATTTTAGGTTAAAATTTTATAGCAATCGAAGTTCTAAAAGACTTTGCAAGACTGGCAATAGTCGGACAAAAATACAAAAAAAACACTTGTACTCACTAATGGTATTGTTGTGATTTTAGCCAATCTTTTCTCCTTGCAACTATTCTGACCAAAAGCCATTAAACAACAAAATATTATTCATTATTCTTCATTCTTATTTAAATTTTATGTTTGTTCTCCAAAGAATTTGGGTTAGAAAAAGTATAAAAGTGATTTCTATTTAATGACATCAAGCCAAGAAAAAATATTAAAGAGAAAGGAGAGTTTTAAGTTTTGAAAGTTAGTGAAAGAAAGAGTGTAAGAAATTGAAGAGGAAGGCGAAAATGTGGGATTTGTCGCAAGAAACACACTTAATTGAGTGTTTTGATATTGGTAAGATGTTTCTACCCAATAAATTTCAATTTCTTGTTGGGTTTTAATTAGTAATTGGAAAGCCCCCAATTCTTGAGATTAGGGTTTATATGGGTTTTTGTGTGGTAATGATAATTAAGCTATATACTATTGTTGTTGGGTTATTTGAATGCATGAAAATGATTTGAAATGGTCATTTTGTACAAAGAATTAAAAAACCCTTAATTTTGAATTATAGGATTCATGAAGATAATTGAGGAAAAAAGTATAATGTTAGAAATTGATTTAACAATCATGGAATAAGTGTTATTTAGAATGAAATTATGGAATAAATTGATATAAATCAAAGAGGTTTTAGCACACCAATGGTTGACCACTATAGGGAAATTTTAAAAGATTTAAAAACTTGATTATACGGTGTTGTTTTGATGTATTAATGATGATGAAAATACTTGAAAATTGTTGTGTTGTAATTGATATTTTAAGAAGGTTTGGTTATAGTTAAAGTATATATAAAATGGTGATCGTTTTGGAATGCCAATTAAATATGTGATAAAATGAGTGTAAGTATTTGAAAATAAGTATGTGTTATTGGACCTAGGATGTTGGCTAAACTAAAAATCATGAAGTCATGAGTTTTGGTTAGACTTTTGAGTATATTGTATGAACTAAGAAACCTATAAGAGCTATTATGATAACTATTTATATGTGGAAAATGGGCTTTTATAGTAGCATCGAATGAGAGAAATTAAGGATTGTCACGGTAGTGTGAAGTTGTATAAATTTGGATAAATTTAGGCAACATTATATACATAAATAGAAGCTATTATAACAACCCATATACGTGAAAAAAAAAGGTTGTTATAACAATCTAAAAGCTTAACTTATCTTGATTTTCATTATAGACAATATTTTCATCATATGAATAAATAAAAGTGTTCATACTTAATTGACATATAATTTGGTTGTTCTTTTAAACCTAGATTTTGAGATCTTCGATCAAATAAGTAAGGTTGCAATCATGACAATTCTTTGAATGTAGGCTTTAATCCCATCATTCTTAAAGATTTATCAACTTGCTCTCTTGTTAAGCATTTTATAAGTAGATCCACAACATTTTTCTTTGACTTTATATAGTCAATGAATATAATCTCAATTAAAAGCAATTATCTAATGGTATTGTGTCTTCAACAAATATATCAAGAATTATCGTTATACAAGCTATTTTATACCCTGTCAATTGTAAATAAGTTATTGCAATGTATTCATATTGTTGGCACATGCATGTTTTGATAAACGTAGAATACTTTCTAAAATGTTTTGAAACCAATTTGGTTCTTCTCCAACTTTGATATAAACTGAGACTTCATAATAGATCTGGATATGCAAGTTTATTTAGAGGTTTCTAAAAAACCGCAACTTCTCCAATGATAAAAATAAATCAACTCATAAATTTAGAGCTTTTAATATTGGATATCCGATCAGCATCACTATAGTTTTCAAGTACAATTGAAAATTTTTTATAATGCAATTTGTTTTTTAACTTTCTTTGATAAAGGAACTATAACTTTTGCTAGACACCCTTACACTTTCATGTATTTATAGGATGATCTTTGACCTTTTTATAACTCATAAGGTATATGATATAATTTCTTGTAAAGTATTTTATTTAGAATATAATTTGTTAATAAAATAGTTTACTCCACAAGTTCTGAGGTAATATTGAACTTATAAACATAAAATCATCTATTTTTTCAACACTTGGTTCTTGCATTCGACACTACCATGTTGCGGTGAATAATAAGCCATGGTTAATGGATCATACCATTCTCAAAATAAAATTCATCAAAAAATAAATCATATTCCCTATCTATAGTTTTTTGCACACTTAAATAATGTAAAAAATAACACACTTAATCACAAACTAATCATAAAATTTGTGACATATCAATTGTGCAAAGACACAATATATATATATATATATATATATATATATATATCAACATAAAGTTTGTATATTCAATGCAAAGAAAATAATATACAATCTATATTTTAATACATATTAAAATATATTTTAATGATATATCAGATCACCCCACTAATTGCCTTAACATATTTTTAATTAAATGTATTTGCATATCAGAAAGGTTTTAGTAGAAACCTACATTTTTTTCCAACTTATTTCAATGACAGCAAGTTTCAAAGCGAAGCACACTTAACACGGCAAAGCACAGCAAGAGCAATTAACGTAATAAATAAAAACAACTAATTAACAGCAATTAATTCTTGTATAAATGGCAGCAACAAACTCAATTAATAGTGAGCAATTAACGTAGCGATATATTTTCAACAAGACAACAAAATATATTTCCTTTTTCTGAAAATTCAATATGTCCTAAAATTATATTTATTAAGCAGATATTGCTACTCCATTTCATTTTTATTTTTTCGGATCATTTTGATATATCGATATCAGAAATAATTTTTAAAAATAAAAAAAATATTATTTTAATATATTTTCGAGAAAAAAACACCATTAAACACCACCGAAAAACAACTACAGTGCATTGCCTATGATTATTGCTTCTATGTTATACATTTATCTACTTAATAGAGTTCAAATTTCCCCTTGGAAAAGGAGAGAAATTGGGGATGTGCATTTTGAGTTCCTCCTCGTAACAAAATGAAAAACAATAGCAATACGTCGGATGGAGTTCCTAAATTTGCACCAAACTTACCAGAAAAGCTATAATTGCATCTGGGAAACAGACGTGGACAAGTCGCCCGCCTTGCCTTCCTTTGAAGCTCCTCCCTTCTCTTGACTATGCCCACGCGCCCACGGTCATATAAATACTAAATAAGGTTCCTAAACCATTTTCCACGTATTTAGATCAAGTTTCTCTTGGATTCGTAAAAATTCTATTCTTTAATATTAAAGTCTAAATACTACTGACTAAATAATAAAATTAACCTCGTTAATCCGCGTGTCAATTATCTTAAGATTAAATTAAAATAAATACATTTTTTCAAAAAATAATTGACACGGAGTTAGGAATAAAAGGGGGCAGGGAAAAATAGAGACTGCATAAATTCTTTCTTTAATTAGTAACATTTGCCAGCGTCAATTATTTTAAACTAGATAGTAGATAGAATGTAGATATACTTTTTAAGACACGACAAATCTATCCAAAAATAAAAATAAAAATGAATGGCAATCTAGAGATTTCTCTTAAGAGATTCTCAAATAGTTATGTTTTGAAATAGAAAATGAAGAAGAAAATATTTTAGATTGTATGATTATTCATGTTTGTTTTTGCGTTTTAAAAATGATTTTGAAAAAATTTAATTTTTATTTATTTTTTTTTACTTCAAATTAATATTTTTTTAGTATTTCTAAATCATTTTGATACACTAATGTCAAAAATATTTTTTTAAAAATAAAAAAGATATTATTTTAATACATTTTTCAACTATATATATATATATATATATATATATATATATATATATATATATAATTCTTGAGTTTGAGTTAGAATATCAAATTGATAGATGGGTTTTAGCCTTGAGTCATCAAGTTCTTCAAGCAGTATTTTTTTGTTTTTTTTATTTTTTTCTTTCTTTCTTTTCCTTTATATTTGTATCATAGTCTATACTTTGCATACAATTCCGATAGTCAATCCAAAGATTTAAAGAGATAATATTTTTTTTAAATAAAAAAACCCCCTCAATTTGCCATGGTTTATGCATAAATATATTTTCCATCCAACATGCTTCTTTTATGCAATATAAGGTGTCGTTTTAATAAGAATTTGACAGAAAAAAATAATACCAAATGCAGACAAGAGCACCCAATGGAGCAATTTTCAATAACTTTTGGGATGCCATTGATGAAATTGTTTGTTTTGAGACTCAATTGATAATTTGATATCAACTTAGAAGCTAATATGAGGTTTTTTATTTTTTTAACAAAATTATAGTCCTGTTTGTTTTTGTATTTTTAAATTTTTTTAAAAAAATTATTTTTTTTATTTCAAATTAATATGCTTTGGTGTTTTTAAATTATTTTGATGTACTGATATTAAAAATAATTTTTTTCAAAAAAAATATTATTTTAATATATTTCTAAATAAAAAATAATTGAAACAATATTTTTAAACCAACTATAACATCACATCGAGTGGTGTATATGCATGATTTTTCATTCCATCGTGGGTCATTTTTTATTTTTTAGATTAGAATTGGGATTTCTACATCAAAGTTTAATGTTCAAAATTCATGAAAAGCTGGGTGAAGATTTTAAAGCAGAGAAAGGAATTAATGTTGTATAACTCAAAGTCCTACCATTGAACTCAATTATCAAACCTGGCAAGACAGATTGATTTGAAATTCAATTGATTCGACCATTAGGTGAGCCGAGTTTATGAAAAAAATTAATTTAAAATTAATATGACAAATCAACCCATAATTTAATTAATTTAATCAAAATTTAATTGTTTTAAAAAAATTTTATTTTATTAATTTTATTTAAAAATAATTAAAAATGGTGTATTGTAAATTAATTTGTATCAATATTTATTAATCCATTTATCTCGTAACTTAAATCTTGAATCAAGTAATAAATTAATTCGAGTTTAATAACTTTGCATATAATTGTTCAATTATCCTTGAAAAATAAATGAAAGAGACAACTTATTCCTTACTCCTATTATATTCAATTTAATAATAAGTTAATAATATTTTTATTTTATGACCTTTTTCATTTTTTTAATTTAAACATCTTTATTTTTTTATTATTATTCAAGCGTGTGAACTTTCATATTTTTTTTATATTCAATTATTTCTGCTAGGTTCCGTCTATTTTAGTGTGGCATGGTTGTTTGATTGAACAATGATATATTTGTCACGTGTGCATGAATTTTTAAGTTTGTCTCTAATTGAATGCTTGCACTTGTAATTTTATTTTTTCGATTTGAGTGTCTGTATTTTTTATTTCCTGTTTAGCTGTCACAACTTTTAATAATTTATTAATCATGTTTTTTTTTTTAATTCGTTAGTTAATACTTAATATTTCCACCAGCTAACATGTTACATGGTAAATTTTCTTGTTGTGAATTTATAATCATTAATTTTTTAAAAAATTATTTTTAATATCAGTTTATTAAAATAATCTGAAAATATTAGAAATAAAAAATAAATTTTTTTAATTTTTTTTAAATACAAAAACAAACTGTATCTTAAAATGCTACATGAAACCAGGCCCCTCCACCAGAAAGGGGATAAAAAAAAGAGTTCCTCCATGTTGTTGAGCTCCGTCGTAGGTGTGCGATATCCGATAAATGGTTCTTGTGTCATTAGCATTTATCAAACTAAACTCAACTCTGCTTGCCTCCACGTCCTCGTTGCTTGGAACTTGAACTCATGCAATAAAAAAAAATCATGTAATATTATATCTGACGGTGCAAAAAATCTTACCTTGCCAATTAATCAGTTCGTAGCTGCCTATATTATATGCCCATCTGATTTCCAATACATGATGACGACGATGAGATTTTGAGAGGTCCCACAGCGAAAACGACAGCGAGTTGTCTTCAAAGTTGTGATCATTTACTTGTTAATCTCAAACCCGATTCACAGGTAGATCCGATCAGATCAGATCCGATCCTCTATGATTAATAACTCAAATATCAAATCGATTAACCTCCTCGAACCATACAGGACCGATTAATGTCGTTTACTCCTTTCAGAAGCGACCAATCTAGTTAATGTGTTAGTTGCGTGTGAAGCAATCCAATCATTAAGAATACAGAATCAATTGCCTTAATTAATTTCAAAAATATTTTTGAAAAAAAATATTTTTTTATTTTAAATTATTTTTTTTATATTTTTATATTGTTTTGATGTATTAATATAAAAATATTTTTTTAAAATAAAATAAAAAAATATTATATTAATATATCTCTGAATAAAAATATTTTTTTAAAAAATTATTATTACACTTTTAAACACCGATAAGATATAAGTTCCATGGTGGGAAAAATAAAAACTAAATTTATTAGTAATTAAGCTAGTTTATTACTAAATAGGCATTAAATTAAATTAAATAATCACAGGGATTAATATGAACTAACTTCTTGAAATCTGTGAAGCTATTCATTTCATAATTAATTTGTGAGCTATATCCCTACATGTTGCCCTTTTCTCCCCTGTATATTTAATAATTATTAATATTTTTTTAAACAATTATTTTTAATATTAACAAATTAAAATGATATAATTAAATAAAAAATATTTAAATTCCTGTCGAAAAGCGTTTCGATCTCATTCCTAAACAATACCTTAATTTTCTTGTACTAGCCCACGTGTCCCCTTGTGCTTTTTCTTGGGAAACCAGCTATTTTAGGTACTGGCACATAAAATTTAAGATTTTAATATGATGACACAGCTTGTGCTTGTTGTGCTTCCAAGACCGAACATATAAAGAAATTATATTTAAAAACACGATATTAAGTAAATATCATATTTATAAAATACAATTTTATTACATAAGGTGAATTAATAAAAGGAGATTGATGTTGAATTTCTTGATATATTACAATTCAAAATCGCAACATGGTATTGTGATGGGCTAAAATTATGTTATTTCATTAATTTTTTAATTTATATTTTTACGCGGGTATTTTTTAATTTATTGTGCTATCTATTTTCATTAATATTTTAAACTATACTTTTACACGGATATTTTATTAATTTTTTAAACTTACCATTTATTTTTTTAATGGGACCTTCTGTAAAAACTACACAATTTCTTGTGACAAAAATGCCAAATCCTCTTCAAAACAGCATCTTTGCACTGCATAAAATAACAGGAAAATATTGACAAAACCCAGATAAAAGGTCTAAGTTGAAAAGCATTAGAAATCGAATTGAGAAAATTGTTAATTTGGAATCCATTTGAGAATTGATGGATGAGTTTGAGATTGGTTCAAGATTTCTCTCTTATTTTTTTTTATTTTTTTATTCATATTTAGTATTTGGGTTAGATTATGTGCATCTCGACTAATCAATCCCATGAGTCCTGAAGTTAACGATCAGGTAAGCTTCCAATGGCTATTAATATTGACAATCACATGACTCGAACCTAAAATTACAGGCAAAATATACCTTTTAATTCCAAGCTTTTATATTTATTATTGTTTTATATATTAAAAAAAAGGTAAGCAAAAAGCAAAAGCTTGATTGAAGAAGGAAAAAAAGAACGATCAACTTCAACAAAATACTTTACAGGTTAAAAAGCAGTTCCTTAATTCTTTGCACTTTTGCACCCTCTTCGTATAAAGAACAGAAAAGTGAAGAAAATATTTTAATGAAGTGTTCTTGGTTACAACACCGAAAGGGGAAAAAAAACAAAGAAAAAGAAAAGAAATAAACTTAAATAAAAGAATTGAGCAACACGCACCGAAACAGCGTGTGCATAAAGTTGAAACCCAAAGAAAGACTCCCTTTAAGTGCACTTCCTCTCGTCTCTGCACTGCTATTTCCATAATAGCCACCACCCTCTAACCTCTCTCTCAACAAACGAGAAGAAAGAGAGCAAATGAGTCGTCTTGCACCGTTATCAGAGGAACCCATAAACGAAGATGAAGAATACAGCACAAACTGTTCAAAGAAGAAGGGTTACTCATGGAAAAACTGGCTCAAGACTCATTTCTATCTTGTTTTCAACAAAAAATCTGACCTTAAAGTTCTTCTAAGTGTTCTTGGATGCCCTCTCTTTCCTGTCTCCATCCATTCTAAATTACCCATCAATGAGGTACGTTGTTATGTACTATGCATATGAATGCATGTGTTTTTAGATCTTTTTTCTTGCAGAAAAGGAAATAAAGTTAGCTCATTTTGATCTATTGGCGCACTATTTTCAAAGAACATGTAGTGATATTTGCCTTTCCTAGATTTGTTGTACTTTTGTCCAAATGTATTTAGGTTTTTTGCTTTGTTCTTGCTGCTTAGGAGTTCTAAGCCAAGGTAACCAATGTTGTAAGCCCCAAAACAAAAAAAAAGGAAAGAAAGTAACCAATCTATGGTCATTTTCTGAGTTCGGGTGATCAGTGCCTCACTGGCTCTCCACTGAGATGCCTCAAAGCCCCCACTAAGAAACAGGCCAATTAAAGAATATATAAAAAGAGAAAAGAAAAAACCTCGAGGGCCAGCATTTTGTGGGTCAAGTAATTAATATAGCTATCAAGTACATGTGGAAAAGTATAAAGCGAAAGGGTTAAGATTATAATCAGGGTGTTCATCTACTGGGTCAACTTATCAATTCGAAAAATTAATGATTGGAACGAGGGTCTGAATCTTTTTCATTAGAACTTGAGGGAAAGTTAATTAGTTAAAAGATGGTCTGGAGGAGAGCGGTGATGTAATTTTCTTTGAAATATATACCACAAGAAAAACTAAAGACCATAGAGAGTGAAAACTGAAAAGTGTGCTCCCACTTAATTATTAATTATTATTATTATTATTATTATTATTTATAATTGCTAGTACTTAATTCAGTGAAAACTTAAAAGTTTTTTTTTTTTTTTTTTTTTGTATTTTGAAGGAGAACATTTAATACAAAAGATTATGTTTGGTGAAGATTTAGATGAACTTAATAATTACTACTGATTTACACTAAATGGCAACAACCATAACACGTGTTTAATTAACAGGTATCCTCCTCAGCTCAATACATAATACAACACTTCAGTGCAGCAACCGGTTGCCGGAAATTACAAGGAGAAGTGAAGAACATTTTTGCTACAGGAAAAGTTACAATGGCCATGGTTGACGAGCTTGGTGGCTCAGCTATGGCTGGAGCCACTACAGTTGCAGAAAAGGGGTGTTTTGTAATGTGGCAAATGGCCCCTAACAAGTGGCTAATCGAGCTAGTTGTTGATGGTCATAAAGTTGTTGCTGGTAGTGATGGCAATGTGGCTTGGCGTCACACTCCTTGGCTTGCCTCTCATGCAGCTAAAGGTGGAGTTCGGCCTCTACGCCGAGCTCTTCAGGCAAGTGGTACTGATTAATTATGCCAATTGGGTTTTAATTACTTCATGTTTTGGTTGTTGCAGTTAGTTCATTTTTGCTTTGCATGTGTAGCTACTAGTAATAAATAGGAGTAATAATTATTGATGCACTTTTGTCTTTTTCAATTAATAATGAGTGATCTAACTTTGGATCTTGGCTAGTGACTAAATAGAAAGAGTAGGGGTGACCCTGAAATCATCACCTCTCTTTCTCTCTTTTATATATATATATATATAGGAAGATCAGTTGGCCATATTGTCTTAATCTATGTAGATATCACAGGGCAGGGCAACCATATAAATATCTAGGGAAGTCTAGCATTGACACAATGCCAATAATCATTAAGGTTAATCGAATTTGAATAAAATAGAAAAAGAAAGAAAGATCCATGAGGAAGTCATTAGATTCAAATCTAATGGCCTCATGGCCATCAACATTGTGTTACATTGACGTTAAATATGGATATGCCGACGAATCAAGTCACAATGAGTTGGGGTGGTGATTTTGGTTGAGAAATGTTCTTCCACTCAACAGTCCCTTGTCAGTAGAATCAGAGTGAATAGTTGAGTGAAAAAGAGTAAACCGACTTTATGTGTTGCTTGGGTTTACAATTTAAGAAGCACAGATTGGTTGGTTGGTCTCCACTGTGATTTTTTTTACTCTGATCATGTGGGAGCTATCTGAGATTACGTGCCTGTTCATGTGCTACACATATGCGACTAGGTGCTATAGGTGATCCCTGTTCAATTTCATACCTCATTTTACCTGAATCAAGATCCAACCACCCCCAAGATGCCGGGTCCTGGTCAAATAATGGAGTCAGTTAAATCATATTTTGTCAGAAAAGAAACCAATGCTAGCTATTTAATGGAGAAAGACAGCGGTGGTTTTTGACAGTGATGCTCTAGGCGCAGGCATCAAAAGCTACTCTACATGTGATCATTTATTAAAAAGTACCCCTCATTTTTCTGGGATTGACAAGAAATGTGTTTCATTTATTAATTTTAACATTGTTAAGTAAATGCATAAAGGTTTGGGCTGTCTTCATAATTCTTCCTCGTAGCTCTTTGAGACACCATTTTAGAGGTAATGACCCTTTGCATGAGGTTTGAGTGTAACTTGGAGCAGAATTTTTTTTTTTTGACAATGAACTTGGAGTAGATTATTGAATGGGTGAAACAGTTTTGAACTGTTCATGAGTTTCATATTATTGATTGTTAACCATTTTGAAAATATTCTTGGCTTTCAATTCTGTGGAGTAAAAATTAAAGCAGTACTTGCAGAGGTGATTAAAACACAGTACGAATATATGGAGTACCATAAAAATCTCAAGTTGTTAATGTTCAAGATGGAATAATTTATGCAGGGACTAGATCCCATGGCAATATCAGCTGTGTTCTCTCCAGCACAATACATGGGAGAAAAGTGTGTCTCAGGCACAGATTGTTTCGTACTGAAATTGTCTGCTGATCAAGCAGACTTGGCTGCTCGAAGCGATAGCACAGCAGAGATGATCAAGCACATAATATTTGGCTACTTTAGCCAAAGAAGTGGCCTGCTGGTGCATCTAGAAGACTCGTACTTAACCAGAATTCAGTCTCCAGGAACCTACCCCACATATTGGGAAACCACAATGGCAACAAAAATCGAAGACTATCGGATAGTGGAGGGTGTGATGATAGCACATGGTGGTCAATCAAGTGTAATGATCACAAGGTTTGGGGACAGCTTGAAGTCAGGTCTTTCGATCACACGAATGGAGGAGACATGGACAATCGATGATCTTGCATTCAATGTACCTGGACTCTCCATGGACTGCTTCATCCCTCCCGAAGAAATGCAAAAGGACTATCCAGAGGAGAATCTTGACTGGAGATCACCATTGTATCGATGATCATCTTCTGGGGCACGACAGAGCTAAATACTTGTGCAAGTGTGCTTTATACATACATATATATATATATAATGTATACTCTTTTTAACTATGACTAGCTAGTATAGTAGAGATGATCTTTAATCTTTGTGAATAATGAATATACATATTATGTAGCATACCTTAAGCTCCTTTTGTTTCCTTAAAAGGAGACTTCTGCATCCAGGTCTACTGGTAATGAATATTTTGTCATGCAGACTCTCAAGTCACGCCAAAATTGTATACATATTTGCTCGATGGAGAGTCCTCGATCCTTTGACTTGTAATTGAGCTTTTATATCCTTAATCAATGGATCCTAACAGTATTTTCTTTCTAGCTGTGCTACCATTTTTTTCTGGCTATGCTATTTTCTAAATTTTTTGATGCTACTTTCCCATATTTTTCTCTCACGCTGCAGATTTTTTTTTTCTTTTTAAAAAAAAGGGTTACAAGATGACATGCTATATTGAAAAAAAGAGAGTATAATGTTTATATATTGTATATATAAAGATATTATTGTCAAGACTTAAGATATGAATTCTCTCACTTTTTTTTCTAATTTTTTTCGAGGATGGTTCTAGAAACACATAATATCATCGTTTAAGACAATAGCATTGTAATTGGATGTTTCTTTTTAAAATATTATTTTTTAATTTTTAAAAATAAAATTTTTATATAATTTTTTTTTAAAATTCAAAATTATGGTCGGTAATCGTAGTCCCATGCCATGTTTGTGTATAGAAGACAAGAAGAGAGATAACATAAGATAGAAGTCCCCTTGAACCAAAATGTCCCATTTAGTCCGTTATAGCCGTTACCTTTCCCGCTTCAAAACCCCACATTTCCCAAGTTCCCAACATTCCACATTTCCCTTCTCCACCACCACAGAAGATTACAACAAACCTTCCCGACCCGATCCGCCTCCGATTCGAGTCGCACTCACTGAGTCAGCTGGTCGAGGCGTGTTTTCCACTAGGAAAATCGGTGCTGGAGATCTCATACACACTGCAAAACCTATTTTGGCTCATCCTTCTCTTTCAACTATTAACACTGTCTGTTATTTTTGCCTCAAGAAGCTAACTTCGACCGAGTTTCATGGAAAAGGGGTTGCCTTTTGCAGTCAAGAGTGTAAAGAGAATGCTAAGGTATACTGGGACTTGCAGTTTTCGTTAAATAGGCAACGGATATTGGTCACACAGTAAAATACCCATAACCTGTTTGATATTTTGATTAAGAGACAAAGTTGGTTTATTGGCATGGCGTGAGAAATAGCTCAAATTTGATGCGGATTAATGTAGACCATATTTTAGTTACCTGGGTGCGTTTTACTAGTTCTATTTGCTGATAATAAGTGCAATTCAGCTTAAGAGGTTGAATTATGATTTTAATCAAAGGTGGGTCACACACACACACACTTTGTACTGTTGAGAAGTTGCTTCCGTTTTGGGGCTTTCTTTGCTATGATTTTTTATTGGATGTTTCCTGGCCAAGGACTGGATTTCATAAACTAAATTTAAGTTTCTCACAACTTTTTCAGGTGTTTTATGAAGTTGAGACGACAGCAGATTGGTTAGCTTTCGATGACTATTGTCGGTATGAAGGTTTCTCAAACCCATTTCATTTGACTTATTTGTATCTTGATGATGCCTTGATCACATCTTGATTTCTTTAACTAATAGCATTAATGTAAGCCTAATTTCTAATGTCGTGCTCTACTCTACTACAGTCTATTATGAGATTTAGCGATTTACTCAGTGGCATCGAGAACAACAGATCATTTATTTAATCATTGCAGAGCCAGATATTCTTTAATTGTACTCGTTCCTCCTCTTAACTTCTTGTGTAAAAGAATGTTATATCAGTGAGCTTTCAGGTTCCAGCTCCTTTCATTAGCTCTTTCCACAGTTGCTCTTTTGTTGCAGGGAAAACAGAAATGAAATGCAGTACTTATCTTCCAAGGATTGTAGGGCATTTTTTTTTGTCTTGTATTCTTACTCTTTGATTCTGTCATCATGTAGGAACAAAGGTCTAAAGTATCCACTTCTTGTAAAGCGGTTAGCTTGCATGGTTATATCAGGAGCTGCATCTGCTGAAAGTCTTGATATACTTCAACCATCTAATTTATCTCATGAGATGGTTTTAGAGGTGAGGACTTTACATGAACCTTTTATTTGTGATACCACACATATGCTGGATAAGGTGTTATAGGTTGAAATAATGCAGCACAAATAATGGCATTTTATATGCCACTTGATGTGGTTTGAGCTTGAAAAATTCACCATTCTTGTTACTATGACAGAGAATGTTTGCCACACCTTTTTTCTCTTCCAAAAAAAAATTGTGATGCGGACCTCTTGATCATGTAGTCAAGCAACCCCCAACGAAGTAGATAACAACCCGGAAAGTCGAAAAACCAGGTTTGATAGAACCTTAATCCAAAGGTAACTCTATACTGAAGAACCAAAGGTATTGGAAAAAAACTTTGATCCAGAGATAACTCTGTATTTAAGAACCCTAAGTATACGAATGATACCACGAAACCAGTTAATCTTTGATAAGTCTATGTATGATCTTTGTCTCTACAAAGAAAGGTTGTTTTGCCGCAAACAAACAAAAAGAAAACTCACGTTTATTCTCCAACTTGCTGCTAAAATTTGTAGCAATATAGTCTCTTCTAACTAACTCTAGTAGACCCCTTTTGGGTTGCAAGCTAATGGGCCTAAACTAGTAATCAACTAACATAAATTCAATAATGAAATAAACCCCTAAACAATGTTTAATGGGCTAAAACAAACCCAAATTAAAGAAATAATTATTCAACATTAAATAAATAAATAAATAAAATTGGATAATAAAAACAAAGTCTTCTTGCCAAAATTCTTCCATGTAGCTTGAATCTTCAATTTTTGCACATTCTTGACAGATTTTCAATTCTGATTTCAAACACGTCGTTTTCTGTTGTCTGGAAGAATTATTGGGCCTACCATAAATGGTTGGTAAACTTGAGATGTCTAGTTTACAGCTCAACTTGAATTGCAACAAAATTCCACTTGCAGCTCCGGATATATCCCAAACAATACACAAAGGCCTAGTCTGACAGATTTGACAAGATTTGTCTAGTAACTTCAACCCTCTAAATAATATGTTTCTGAATTCTATTTGACCTAAAAATTTATCAAAATATAGTTTCATGTGTGTAGTATCTCCCTGTAAAATTTTCAGCTTGTTTTGATATACGGTTTGAGAGATATGTTTGATCTTGCAAAACTAGTCAGCAAATATTTTAAGGTCAAATTCGGACGTGACTCGGTTCGTATCAAATTCCTTTCTCTATTCTCTTGTATGGGTTTCATAGGGAAATCCTCCTCCACACCTTTCTGCTTTGCTGATCAATGCATGCAATATTTGTAGCAATGAATAGAGGATTTGTTGTTAATTTGATGGAGTGCTTTTACCCGCTCATTTTTATTGGCCTTATTTGAGAGAGTTGAAAAATGTGTTAGCTTTATCAGTCATATATTTTTCAATCTCCATTCTAGCCTTCTCAAATCTTTGAGCAGGCTAATCAGTTTTTGGTCTCTTAACTGAAAATGTTATGTTACTGTTGACAGTCTTTTGAGAAAGCCCATTGTCTTGCTTTTGAAGTTATTGTCCAGTACAGAACCTATGTCCCTGCTCGTATGATCTTTTAATCGGAATATGATTTTTGGCTCATAATAGATTGATATGTTTTGCTCTGTCCTCTTTCTTGATGGTATAGCTACAATTCAGTTGTGCGAAGATTATTATAATATATGAATATTTTACAGATGGAAGAGGGCTATGGTTTGCTGAAGAGTGGTTTTGCTATGGCAAATATTTCAGATGAACAGATGGCTTGTATCCTGGATAGTTTATCATTACCTTTTAATTTAAATTGCTTTTTGCTTACTGTTTTTGAATGAGAATTTGTCTTTGACATTATAAGTCCTCACCAAGGAATGGTACAACAGCGTACTGGCACGAATTCGCATAAATGCATTTCGTATTGAATTGGCAGTAGGATCATATGAGGATCTTCTATCATCAGCTGCAGCCTGTATAGAAGCTGAAGCTGCTGTTGGAAATGCTGTGTACGTGCTTCCATCCTTATACAATCATGATTGTGGTAAGTTCACCCTTTCCTTGACATAATGCTGGGGTATATTATAAAGGAATAGTTCATTTATCATTTGTTTCTGGTAAATTCATGCTGTTGGTAACTGGAGTTTTTGTTGAAGCATGACTATGCATAGTCAATTTATGATATGCAAGTCTGCAGTTCATCTTATGTAGTACTGTCTTTGGTGATTCTATTGATAAATCTTTTCTCAAATCTTGAAATTTCAGTCATTGATCGGAAAATCATATTGATCTTTAACAAGGAATTAATAAACGTAGTCTGTCCACCGTACTGAACTTACCAGGATTTTTTCAATTGGCTTTGCATTCAATCCTAACACATCTGCCATAGACCATGCCTGGAATTCATCGAACTGATCTATCAATTATTTATTGCAGATCCCAATGCACACATTGTATGGATAGACAATGCAGATGCACAGTTGAAGGCCCTTTGTGATGTTGAGGAAGGTTTGTCTAATGAAGTGTAGTTTTAATTTGTTGTCCTTTCCCCCCTCTATAAGTAGTAATTTTTTAATTTGATTTCCTTCGATGTCAAATATTCTGGCTATCGGTTTCAGATATTAGAGTTGAGAATCACTATAATTGTCTTACTAGTCTTTTTTATTAGATCTCCACTTCTCATGAAGGCTGTTAGCATTAGGGCTGTAGCTACTGTGAAGTCAGGGAGAGAAGTTGCTTACAGTCGAATGGTTTCAATGGATTTAAAAACTTTGTACATTGGTGAAGAACAAGAGAGATATGGCAGATGCAGATGAATAGATTTTCAAGTTTTGGGGAGCAAAAGGAAGAACGAGAGAGATGGAAGGCTAGGGAGAGTGTTGGTGGCTGTTTTGTTAAGTGAAATGAGGGATAATTTTGGGTTTAGGTTAACTGGTTAAGTATTTAATATGTATACCCCTCTTTTTGTAGAGATATTAGGCTCTTTTTGTCTGGTCCGGTTTAACGGTTTCCGTTTTTGAAACCGAAACCAAACCAAATCGAGTGGGTTTTATAGTTTTTAAATCGGTTTAGTCGGTTTTTCCTCTTGGTTCGGTGTTTTTGGTTTGCTCGGTTTTCTCATTGATTGGTTTTTGTTAACACCCCTAATTAGCATTGTTAATTATTACTTGTTTGCAAAAATGGATGCTTGAGATGTAACAAGGAAGTCGAGAAATCATTTTACACCTTTGAGTTTATGTGAAGTTTGTTTTGTGCAACTATTGTTTTGTCTCTACTCCCCAAACGACTTTTGGTAGCTAGTCGCGTGCTTACTTTGAGCAGTTACACGACTGCAATTTGTGGGTTGGGCTTGCCTGGTTGTAGGAAAATCCGGCAAACCTTGTCATGTGAAGGTAAAAATCACTAATAGCTTCTGTTGGTATCTTGCAGATGAAGAGCTCCGGATCTGCTATATAGATGCAAGTATGGATCATGATGCTCGGCAATCTTTCTTGCTTCAAGGGTTTGGTTTCAAGTGCAATTGCCTTCGGTGTTTGTCAGGGGATTAATGAAAGGCCATGCTTTTGCAAGAGAAAGATGTTGACGTGATGACGGCATGCTTGTTCGATCATTTTTAAGATGGTTTACAAAGGGAGAAAGTATTTCTTTTCTTACCAGTGTACCCAATAAAAAAGAATTAAAAATAAAATTTTGCTGTCCTGTTTTACTTGCAGCTCTTTGGTTTTCTCATGGAATTCTTTGGTTTTTTCGTGAAAAATAAGAATGCGTTTGCCGGGAGTCGAACCCGGGTCTATTGCTTGGAAGGCAATTATCCTAACCGTTGGACTACAAACGCTGTTGCTGGAGTCTGAAAATTACAATTTTATAAAGACTTTGTCGTTTCTGTTGTGGGGGTATGCATGTAGAAAGAGCTAACAATGTCTATTGAGAAATCAACATTCTCTGCAAGTTGAACGTAGGTTTTACTCCTGTTTTTTTTTTTCTTTTTGTTTTTAAAAAAAATTAAAATTTTTTATTTTTTTATTTTAAATTAATATTTTATATTATTTTGATGTAATAATGTAAAAGATAATTTTTTAAAAAATATTATTTTAATATATTTTTAAATAAAAAATAATCACAGTTATATTTTTAAATTTCCAAACACGTGAATTTAAAAATATCACCCCTCCTTTTTTAGAGAATGTCAGAAAATGAGAAGGGGGAATTTGGATTTGACGTGGGAAGCATTGACCGGAGAGATTATATTACAAATGTACAAATCCCAGGCCTGAGGAGGCATGTCATGAAGGGGAGAGGAATGTGTGGCTGAATGCCAAATAACTTTGACAAACCATGTAAAAGTATTCCAGCAACTACTTGCAATAAGTTTGTCAGCATTAATCCTTTTTCTTCTCTTATGAACACAGAAAATCATGAAAGGGAGGTATAGAAAGTAGTAGTGCATTTTACCTATAAGATCAATGTATGAATTTGTGAGCAAATCCAAACAGCATGTTGAAACTTTCCATCTATTTTGCAATATATATATTGCAATGACTTCAATTCTGTAGTAAAAAAAGTATTTTTTCAGTCAGAATTTAAAGTAATTAAAATAAAAATTCATAAAAATTAAAATAAATTAAATTTAGGGGAAATGTATTTTTAAACAAAACTTCATTTTTATTATTTCATTAAATTTTTTTTAATGAACAATATATTTTTTTTTATCAAAGTCATTTTCATCTTAAAATTATGTTTTCTTGATACGATATATGTCAAAGGCTTGGATAACTACAATTGCTTCAATCTATCAATCAATAGATAAAAACAAACATCTATATTCTGACCTAAACTATTAGGACTGGATATGATCGTAGATAAAAACATAAACTCTAACCTCATACACATCTCTAGTGGCAAGTTATAAATCGTGATTATCACCGGCTAATAAGATTAAAGAGTAACAAATAACCAGAATGGATTGTATATATTTATACATAACCCAAGATGCAAGTTCCTTGAATCCACTAAAAAACTGAGGATGCACCCTATTAAAATGTTTTAGACTTCTTTATCGGAAGGGTGCACCATCACTCCATCCACTATATCATGTTAATGATGATATATCATGTGCTCAACAGTCTTTGATGACATGAATAACCTTTGCAGTTTAGGTGTAATTGGAAAATATCTAAGTTTTCTATGTGTGACAATAGTCTTTTCCCTATCAATTTTGGATTTATACGAGCATACCAACATGTTCTGCACTTGTTCAACTTTGTATTTTCAAGGTAGTATAACATGCATAAGTTTAAACACATGTCAATTTTTTTTAATCCTAGGCCAAGAGGTTTCATTATGGATTTAACAACATAAAAGTTTTCTTTCGGCCTATTCTCTTCAGGTAAAATGCTTCTCGTTCATTCGATAATTCTATTATAATCGGCCGATAATTTACTATGATTTGTGAATCCATCATACAATGGTTAGTCAGAGTTTTTCAAAAAATCAAAAAACTTGGTCGCATCTGCTTCTTCATCTACAATTGGATATTGACATGCATAATTTTAATTCATTCTCATCGTATCCATAATCATATTTCTATAAAGATTACTATTTTCATCTACAACTTTATATACATTTTTATAACTAGAAGTTGACCCAATTATTTTTTCAACCATAGTCTCCCTGTTTATAATTTGATCAGATAATTTTTCCAATTTCGAAAGTATAAAATGTCTCCCTGTTTTTTCAGCCACATTTTAAATTAAGATTTGTTTCACTGTGAGCCTCGTCTCTTGCCCAAAATGAGTATCTTCTGGGACCCGGAGATTCCGGCTTGAACTACAAGACCACAGCTAAGCTCATAAACAAGCAAACAGGTATTTGTTGGCTGCATTAATGTGGACAGCATTGGAGAGACCGTCACACTTGCCCAACTGTCCCTCGGGCCCTTCTTAATTTTGTTTAACGTGGGACCAATGCAAGTGTCCAATTAAGTCATTTTCAACCAATTTTTTATTAAAATTTGAATTGTTTTTTTATTCCAGATTATGTTTTTAATATTTTTAAATTATTTTAATATTTTTCTAAATAAAAATTATTTTAAAAAATAATCGTCCCAACCCTACACTGCAGACCGCAGCTCTTCCTTGTAGATTGGAAACCAGAGCTTTTCTTTTTGGATATGCCTAAAAAAACCTCATTTGGTGTGTTGGGATAGGGCCAAAAACAACGGTGGTCTAGGTATTAGGAAAGCAAAGGAAAATAACGAGGCTATTATCATGAAGCTAGGATGGGGTTTGTTAACGCAACCGGATAAACTCTGGGTGCAGATTTTGAAAGGAATTTCGAAAAATGCTTGAAAAAAACTAAATTAGTAGATAGGATGGGAATAAGGAAATGAAAAACAAATGCTAATCCTGGTGGAGGGTTGGAAAAAAGAGGCGACGAGAGGTGCTAACCCGGCCACCAACAGGGTAGGATGGACGGTACGGTTATAGATCGAATCCTTGCACCAGTCTTGCGGATCATCTGGTGTGCTGAGCGCATGACGGGAATAAGAAGAATAAAGAAATATCAACGGGATATGGAAATCGTCTCAATCACTCTGTATCTTGCCTCCTTGCCTTGGTCTAATGTCAATTTTTCAACCAAAAACAAAGTATGAAATGTCATTTGAAACGGTCAGCTATTTCTCTTCCGTTTGAAGTCAATTACATATAGATATTGTACACGAGTGAGACTTGACCATTTTGGTCAAGTTTGCATGGCTGCCATGAACATTCCAGGAACCTTCTCACTAAAAAACAACTCTTCTTTGATAAATTCCTAGAGAAGGAATTAGAAACTTAACATTATTTGGACGTTAAGATTGAGGTCTCTGTTATTGTTTTTTTTGTGAAACTTACAGTATATTTGGAAATTTTAAGAGGAGGGGAGAATAATTAAAGGGAGAGGAAGAAAATAAGGCCCTCTTGTTTTGATTCATAACATTCACAAGGTGAATGGAAGTAAAAAATAAAAAATTCCATTCTTCTTCTTCAATGTTTAAACCTATGATGATTTAAATTATGTCAAGTTTTTTAAACTGATTCTTACATATCAATTATTATTTTCTTTCCCCTCTCTCTCTTTCTCTCTCTCTCAACTAATAAAATATAAATAAGCATTCGTGTTTATGCCGAACCACGTTATTTTTTTAGATTTATAATCTATGATACTAGATTAAAAATATCATAAATAAAAAAATTATAAAACTTAATTTTTAATAAATTAAATTGTTAAAGGATGAAGCAGAGATAAAAACCAATTACATGAAAAGATCCAAAACAAAAAATTATAATTAAAAGAATAAAGATAAAAATCAAAATAAAAAATAAATTAGAGGGAATCCAAAACAATTTATTTATATATTTGTTTTTAAATTAAAGAAAGTAGTGTTCTAACACGCACACATATTTGCTATTTGACTTATGCTCCATCATGAGTTGTAATTTTTTTTTAAAAAAAAACATGGCTATGCAAGCTATTTTAATCAAAAACAATTATATAAAAAATTCAAAATATAAATTAAAAAACTTATACAAACATCTAATTAAATAAATTAATAAACAAAAAAATCATTAACAACAACTAAAAAAAACTATTATCATCGTGTTTGTCATGCAGCATTATTATTTTGAGTCATTTCTGGCAGCTTTGTAGCTACTTCAATGATACCTAAAGGTTAATTTCAAACTTCAAATTAATATTTTGTTATTCTTAAAATATTTTGATGCATTATATATATTGTGTTGTGATGGATGAAATGTTGTGGGTTTGTGACCGTTGCCTTAGGATAAAATGTCATTGTAGGATTTATTTTTAGATAGAATAAGGCCAGAATTGATATATTACAATGAAGTTGAGAGGATTGAATTGCAAATAGATTTATTCTAGACATAATGGTTTGGTGTCACTGTAAAATTTATGTATTAATGTTGCTTTTAAATTCACAATTTATGTGTTGATATTATTTTGAATTATTATTTTATTTGATGGATTAAAATTTAATAAGTATTCATGTGCCCCAACATATATTTTGGTACATTATCATACAAGCAAGGTTAATTATTATCCTTTTATAAAGTGTGTAAGTAATTATTTTTTATATATATTTTGAGAATGTTTAAAAATTGATAGTGATTGTTTTTCATAGTATTTTTTTATTTTAATATAATAATTTTTAAAATTATTTTTTATATTAACATATTAAAATAATTTGAAAACACTAAAATTTTAAAAAAAATTAAAAAAAAATCATTTAAAAAAATTACCTTTTGAAACAAAAAAGAAAAAGAAAAAAAGAAAAAGTCTAATACCGTTAACATGTGATTTTAGTAGCACGAGCTAAAATGTTAATATTACTAGTTTCCTTTCCTTTTTTTTTTTTAAATTTATTCAACCTTTTTGTTTTTCATCCATACAATTTTCTTTACGTGTTTGTCGTTCGTTCTTCCGCCTGCCAAATCCACCGAAGCCCTGCCGGCTGCTTCCTCGAAAAGAATCACAATAAAAAATTAAGAGGAAAAAAGAGAGGAGAGTAAACATTCAAACCTGCCGGGTCCAAATTCTTTCTTGCGTTGGCTGGTTCTATTGTTTTCTCCTTTTTGTTTACTTTCTTTGATCCCTCTTTTTTAGGAGGGAATTTAAGAGATACTGATAAATTAATGGAGAGCATATCATTATGGCAAGGTTTGGCACTTTGTGGGATTGTGTCGTGGATTGTTTTATCTTCATCCCTTGATGTCACTCGAAAGCTTAGAACTTTGGTCCAACCTTGGGTTTCTCACCATGTCATCACTGGCACTCCTATCATCCTCCAGATCCAGGTTTCTATCACTTTTCATCAATATAAACACAACCCAGATATTCTTCTTTTGTATTGAATTCTGTGTGTGGGATTTATTTTTTTATTTTTCTCATTTTTTGTTGCTCTTATTTGCAGAAATATCAGCATGGATTTTTGGATGCTTTATTCTCTGGATTATCCTGTGTTGTTTCTGTGCCTTTCTACACTGCTTTTCTTCCTTTGCTCTTCTGGGTATGCTTTATTTATTTCTGTTTAGAGGTTATTTTGGTTTATTGTTGTTTTGGTAATAATTGAGTGGTTTTTGGGTTCACAATGTAGAGTGGGCATGGCAAGTTGGCTAGGCAAATGACCCTTTTAATGTCTCTCTGTGATTATTCAGGAAACTGCATAAAGGTACTTATTTACTTTCTTTCTTACCCGATCCATTTCATTTCTTTTGCTGTTAATGTCTTTGATTTGGAAGATGAACTGTAAGGCTACAGGCTTTCTTTATTTTATCGGCTCACTGTTGATATTTTATTTATCATAGGATGTGGTATCAGCTCCTCGACCCTCTTGTCCTCCTGTTAGGAGAATAACTGCCACAAAAGATGAGCAGGAGAATGCTTTGGAATATGGATTGCCTTCTTCCCACACTCTGAACACGGTTTGCTTATCTGGGTAGTCATCTTCCTCCTTTCGTACTCATCTTTGCAATGTGGTTTTTGACATGGGTTATAGGATTTACCAGGCATCTGACCGTTTTGTGTTATTCAAGTAATTGAAGAATACCAGTAGCTAATTTATGAGGCATTGTGCATGTTCCAAAGAAACTAGAGAAGTAGTTTTTTTCCCTAGTCAAGAATACTGAATAATACTTCTGTAGCTAAGCTCCTGATTGTTGCTTATTGATATAAAGCTGATCTTCCTTTTTTCTTTTTTCTTTCGTCTCCCTTCTATTTTCAATTTTTTCAAGGTTCTAGCAGTGGTATGATTGTAATATTAATTAGTTGGTTGTTGTCTCCTCAAAAACTCAAATGTGGTTATTATATTGCTTTGAAATTTGCACCTCAACATTCTACAGCATTTTTATTATTGGACTAACTGTACTCTCTTTAAATAATTTTCCAGATACCTATTGCACTATGTTTTATCCTATACCCAAAATGAAGATGCCTCTTTGAAATTTGCGGGATTTGCCGTTGTTTGCTTGATTGTTTGCCTCACTGGTTTGGGTATGTGTAGTTGTCTTTCATAATTTTTGGCAGCATTATCAGTTTTTCCTTTTAGATTTTCCCAAAATGAAATTTTTTCTTTCTTGTTAGGAAGAATTTACCTCGGAATGCACAGTGGAATTGATATCATAGCTGGTCTTGCTGTTGGTTTTGTGATCCTTTCCTTTTGGCTATCCGTCCATGATTATGTCGACAGTTTCGTAGTCTCGGGACAAAATGGTATGTAATCTTGTGGTTCTAGCATTCATAGTTTTCAAATTTTGATTTGCAGAAGCTACTTTTAGAACTATTAAATTGTTTTCAAGCCAATCAAGTGGCAAAAACTTATGGAAGGAATGCATGTTTGATGAGTATGATTAAGCAAAACCTTCACAGAAGAACGCTACCTTCTTCCCATGTTATCATAATTCTAGAGTCCTTTTCCCTCTTCAGTCTATTCACATTTGAACAAATTCCCATATGAGGCTTTGAATACCAATCAAAATTTCTGAATAGCCCATCAGCTCCAAAGTTGGTGAGCAAGACATGAAATTTTTGACAAATAGGAAGACTGTTGGAGACAAACCAAGATATACATGTTTGGAGAAACATGATGCCTCTATGGATGCCTAGTGCAGAGCCAGCAATCCTAGAATGAGTTAGTTGGATGAACTTCATACAAACAATACCAAGATGGAATTTTGCCTGCTGGCAGGTTACAAATGATTGTCCTCAAGCTTTCTTCCTCTCAAATGGAGAAGAGGTATGCAAATACCGGTATCCCATTATATTGAAAAGAATTTGAGGGTTCTAATTATTTACCCTCTTTAGGGACACACATCTTTTTACTGAATCGTGACTCAGGATATTGTTAATAATTTGATTGGGGTTGTTTAGGTTACAGGGGATGATTGTTTAGTGCTTGAATTATGAATTTTGTACTTACTTTTGACCTCACCTTGTTCAAAGAAGGTATACCATGAAATCGTACTCCCTGTTAAAATACCAGCATCAAAATTTTTAATCTGGATAAATTTGCAATTGTTGTCTTCTCGTTATGAACGTACTATTTCACTTGCAGTGACAACCTTCTGGGCCGCCCTAAGCCTTTTATTGCTTTTTGCTTATCCGACTCCAGAACTTCCAACTCCAAGCTTTGAGTTCCACACAGCCTTCGATGGTGTTGCATTTGGAATAGTAAGCAATCACTCACCCATTAACTTTGGAATAATGCTTAGCTTTATTTGTCTGCCTTTTCTGTTATATCAATTATCATGCAGTGGGAAGTATTTGCACTTTTATATTTTCTTATGATCATCATTCCTTGAAATAGGAAAAGTTGAAAGTCTACATTGTTGAGACTTGAGAGAACATCCTGAAAGTAGAAACAGTGGAACTTTGGAGGCATTTTGATTAACCTTAATAAATATTAGAAAAATAAATCTCACTAGAGTGAAACCGTGTTCCATGCATAAAGGAAAATATATTTAGCGATGTAAGATAAATAATTCCACCATTATCTTTCTGCTGATTATTCGTGAAAGGGAAGGAAAAAGGTACTTAGACCATTACTAATCTTGGCATAGAACGAAAAGGCAAAGGCTAGGATAGTGAAGATAGTAAGAGAGTTAGGGGTGAGAGGAATTATTGTCGCAGCATGGAAAAAGGAATAAAATGGTGTGACAAAAAAGGGATAAAACAACAAGGTAGGTGGAAAATTCCACAAGGTTCTTGTCTCCATGATGGCAATGCAATAGCTTGCCTACAATGCATCTCAGCAATCACATAGTGCCAAGGAGAACTTGATGCTGGGAATTAATGATGTACATTCTTGGAAACAATTCTTTAAAGGCTAGCACAAAATCATTTAGGATATAGCCAAGAGTGAGAACATGTATCGGTGCATGTAGTGGGAAGAAAATAGGGGGGAAAGTTTGAGGCTTGGTGTATGTGATAACATGAATTACAAATTCAATTCCAAGATCATAAAGGTAGCGCCTGGTTACTATTTTGGGACATAATAGATGAAGATAGTGGGGATAGAGGGGGCATGTCTCCTTGTACTTCTTGTTTTAAAAGTACAAAAATTCACTCCAAAAAATGTCGTGGAGATATTATTTTTATCTTTGTCTCTTCAACCCAACACATCTATTTCTTTTGTATCCGTCTTTTTTTCCTTGGACACTAACCAAGCGTAATCAAAGAGACCGCACATAGAATGCATAGGGAAAAGGAGTGTACCAATGTATAAGCCAGTCCTCCGGTTCAATAATGAAGCATCATATCCGAAGTATCAACTTCCTAAAATTGTTTAAAATTCCACTCTCCTTTCTCACCATGATGAAGTCTTTTCATTCATCATTCTTTATTACACAATGAAATCTCTATCAACTATTAGATAGAGATTGCTGGCACAATGAAACTACTTGCAGACTGTGCACTGCCTTATCTTTTGAGATAAATTTTTTATATACTAATTGTGGTTATGTGGTGAGAACAAAGAACAGCCATGCATTCTATGCCTTGAGGCTTGAGTATTCCTGTCAATTAATTTTAGTAGCAGAACATGGATGCCATTTAGATACTATTTCTTTTTTTAACTTGCAGATGTCAGTGAAGTTTTTATCAAGCAATCTTATCAAGTCTGAAATACCATTTTATTACTATTATGAAACAAGCTACTTAGTTAATATTGATTTTACTACTGTTATGAAACAAGCTACTTAGTTAACATTCATGAGGTAAATTTGCAATATTTTTCAGGTGGCCGGCGTCCAGCAAACCTACCACCAGTTCCACCATGAATCAGTGCCCCGCATATTTACACCACAACTCCCTCTTTCAGCCTTTCTTGGAAGAATGCTCGTGGGGATACCAACAATACTCATTGTGAAGTACTGCAGCAAGGCGCTGGCAAAATGGATCCTTCCTATTGTATCAAACACCTTGGGCATTCCTATAAAATCAACCAGCTACATCCCCATGCTAAAAGGATCAGTTAATGGTAAAAAGACGGAAGAGCTTAAGCAATCAGGTTATATTAAGAAGTTACCCGTTTTCTCATCTCAGGGCTCATTTGATGTTGACACGGGCATTAGATTCCTCCAATACTCAGGCCTCGCTTGGTCTGTGGTGGATCTTGTTCCATCTCTCTTTTCGTATCTGAGGCTGTAAAGATCCTAGGGTGAATTTATCATACCTTCATCTTATATATAATTGCATAATTTTTTTCGTCGATGATGACACCTCTCCCTTGGCAACTGGTCCCGTCCAGAAAATGCCATTGCTCCATTTGCAGCCCATACCCTCTGATTGCTTTCTTGTGGCCTCTTTGGTCACCAGGTGGCAATTGTAGTAGAATCAGAATTTTGGGAAGGTCATAGGATTCGAATGTCGCAATCCATTTTAGAGTCATAATAATAGAGTGTGTGTGTGTGTTTTCTCTCGCACAAGTCATAATGTAGTTAAACACAACATCAGTGCTGATGACTCCGGATTTATAGATCATTTAGACAATCTTTGGGTTTCCATGAGGACTTGAAACGTGCAATGAGCATAGCAAATTAAACTGGGGATGAAATTTACTTGCCCTTGGCGAGAAATTAAAATCCAAGTGGTGATCGTTTTTAATTTCAACGAAGCATCCATGCGCTCAATCACAGACGAGCGAGCACCATTAGAAAAACTCTAGCATGGAGCATCAAGTAGACGTCAACCTCATTGTCGCCATAGAGGCCCCAGAAGGAAAGCTAAATATGAAACAGGGATACCTTACATTCTAATGCTTCACTGTGCATCAGCTTATAGCTGATTCCCACAAAAATATCCAGCGTGGTTTCAAGCACAAGACAGGAAAGAAAAGGCAAGACAGGAAAGAAAAGGCAAGACAGGAAAGATAAAACATCCAACTTGCCTACTATAATACAGGCTTTTTCTCATCCCATGACCATCGGCAAGGCATACTAGAACTTAAATTTGATAGACCGAAAGTAACTACGATCCACAACCATCTGAGCATGAGGTAGGGATTTGGGGTTGGGTGGGTGGGTGAGGAAGTAGTGGTGGTATTACAAAAGGCTGCTTACAGGAAGTAATCAGGAGTTCTACGGGTAACATCAGGTTCTCCCCTCCTGGGAGCTGGCTCAAACTGTAAAGCACCAAAAATCCAAAATGAGAAGCTGGCACTGAAATTATGTAAGATCTTGTGAACAATATCAGTGGATGACATATTACCTGGATGAATGTGTGGCCCTTGCAGTCATCAACTTCCAGTATGGAGGCCATGTTTCCACAGCGGTAACAATAATTAGGTGCACTAAATATGGTAACCACCTTTTGTTCCTGTACCAAAGAAACAATGTCATTCCCAAACCTCATTTTCATTCCAAACATGAAAGTGCAAATACTATTCATGAATTTCAAGAATGGTGATTACATGTGCCCAATTAAATCCATCCATAACAAGCTGATGTGCTCTAGCAATCAACTTCAAGCTGTTCACATGATTAAATTGCTCAGATATATCCTGCATAAAATAACAAACGTAGATGAAGAGAACTCAGGAGAAATGAGGTCACCATTGTAACTTCGATAAAAAAAACACATTCTTTGCATGAATAGAGATAGAATGCGTGAAGCTCAAGTTACCTGGCCAAAGGTATACCCGGCACCACGAGGTGATATACCCCAACCACACCTGTCATCTGGATCAGACCACAGCAGATCACACATGGCTCCTTCATGAGGAACCTCTTGAACACGATCAAAGTTTCTTATGTTATCAAGAGTCTCTATAGTTGGGGACAATCCACCATGTAAACAAAATATTTCAGACTCAACCTATGAAGCAAAATAGGAAAAAGAAGAGTTTCAGGAGTCACTAAATATAGCCAATAACCAATGATACATTTCAACTTCCATCAAACCATTAGCTTTCTCCTGTCACTAACTTCCAACACTCTAGTTGATCTTAGCTTTCTTTAACACCAAATAAAGCTGCAAAATTCACCCAAGAGATTCCTCAAAATAATATGAGACGATTTCTGGTGATATATGTAGTGCGAAATGAAAAATTTGTGATGACCACATTTGTAAATAACACTAAACCAGGAAATCTTCTAGCCAAACTCATAAGATGGGCAACTCACACCATTTTAGAAGGATCATTTTGGAACATGAAGTGTAAGCTGGAGCTTCCAAAGACCACAATACTAGGAAATACACAGTGATGATTGACCAAACGATACAGCCTCAAAAGGCTAATTTAATGTTATCAAAGTAAGCATAACATTCATAACAGTGAGATTTGAAAATGAAAAACGAAAAAGAGCTCAACATGAGTCAGCTAAAAAGAATCTCTTCTGTATCTAGCTAGGGATTAGAGCAGGTTGGTTAATATCTCCCAATTTATTTTCCCACACACTCAGTTCTTTTTTTCTTTTTTTTTACTACTTACAAAATCAATAGGAGGCCCCAGAAATAGAAAGTCTTACTAACCAATGCAGTCAATGGGAAATAGTCAAAAAGGTCGGTGAAGATCTTCCAAACATTAGCATTACCATACCTGTAACAAGTCATAAGAAAAGAGTAATATAAGAGATTTAAAAGAAAAGATAAAAAATTTACAAAAATACTGCACGATAGTATGTTAGATGTGTCAAATTATTGCAGTGGATCTACAAGGGCATACCAACAGCAGCTCAGACAAATTCAACAAACTAGTCTCCCGCAATAATACCACTTATAATCAATACTTATTTTGCACATTTATCAACTGTTTCCATCACTATATTAGCACACTTTGGATTATAACAAAGTGCTAGCCCTACCTTATAAGAAGTGAAGTTATATGTAGCAAAAAAGTACATGTCAAAATGTATAAACAGATAGAGAAGGAAGTGTTCTGTATCAGCAACAAAAGCAGTCAAATGCTATGCACATGAATATGCTGTAATGAAAGAAACTTTGACCAGATAATCCAGAAACTTCACAAGCAATGAAGATGTATGAAACCAGCAACAGAAATTCCAAGGGAGCATCTAATTTGTGCCCTTCTAATTGTATTACCTAATTTTAACCAGATAATCAAGAAACTTCACACAAGCAATGAAGATGTAAGAAATCGGCGGAAATTTTCCAAAGGAGCATCTAATTTGGATTAAGACAAGCCCAACTGCAGCAAAGTAGAGGTGAAGCGCATTAATATGTTACTACATCCTTTGAGCAAGTTGTTGAATGGACTTGATACATGGAAGAAAAAAAAGGATAGAGCTGAACAAGAGAAAAGAATGCACAGTAATCCCAAGTAGGGGGGGTAAGGATGCCAGAGGTTCTTTAAATGTAAAAAATTTATCCCAGCATGAATGTGTTACATTGATGAAAAAGGAACCTACTAGTCAAAAGTTGTCAACTTGTAAAACTTCAATACCACTATTTTCCAATGGTGCTATCTTTTTTTTTCTCTAAATAGCTGTTGAGTTATGCAAATTTGAACTTCGTCAAAACTTGACCAAAAACTTTTACAAGGATCCCACCAAATGCATTACTCAAACAAGCAAATGCAGGAGGAAAATTAAAAATGCTTGCAAGGATTATTAATACCAATGCAGCAAAAAAAGGTTAGTTATTGGAACCAAAAAAATAGACTTTAATGCAACTGTAAGAACAGTGCTGATAAATTCCAATGGATAAAATCATTAAAAAAAATAAACAAATTGACATATGCTACAGATGCATTATAATTGCATGTCCAGCATGTGCTGCACACTTATTATTAGAAAATGTCAGCACTACTAAAACTTATAGCCAACTAATAAAGGTTGCAAACAAAAAACTTACTTTCTTAGACATTCATCATAAAACCCGTAAACTTGAGTAATCTGCATGGAGAAAAAACGATGTAAGCAATCAGTATTTCCATATGCAGGCACAGCCCACAATTTAAAGTAAACACAATTAGTACAAATTAACATTTAACTTCAACTGTCCAAAATAAAACTAAGTATCACATCTTCTAGAAACCTCCATTGAACATCCACCTCCAGGAATTAAGTGAAAAATCTAGATGATGAAATGTCGATCATACACTAAACTGCCTAAAATTATAAATCCAGATTACAAGTTTACAACAGAAGCGTTTATAAAAGAAATAGAAAGAACCACACAGGATCCAAGCATTACCACAGTGGTCAGTATAAATAAAAACTCATGATGAAAAAGTTCACAAAAAATAAAGTACCTGGCGACTTTCATGGTTTCCTCTGAGAATGGTAATCCTATGATGATAGCGCACTTTCAATGCCACCAAGAGCTGGAAAAATATATCAATAAGGGTCACCAATTTAAATCTTCCAAGTGTCAGACATTTTCTATGCTCAGATTGGGTAGAAGCACAGTTTAGAAAGGTAGTGTTTGAAATAATTACCTCAAACAGGAGGCATAGAATGTTAACATGCAATTTATATTAGCCAAACCAAACATCAAAGAAAAGCCAGTCAGAAATTCAAGGATCATTGCTCAAAAATTATCACCAGCTCTTAAAATTGGCCACAAGCATTGGCATTATCCCTTACATCAAATTCGAATTAACACATGAAGAACATTTAACTGTGCCACTAAACTATTTTTAAATTATTTCTCCAGCTACTGCAGCCCTATCACGATATTGTGGGAAGAGGAACGAGCCTCAGCAACAAGGGTCCTTTTTGAGTTTTTGTAGGTAAAAGAAGTTTTGTAATATAATCAAGGCCACTAGTCTATCATGGATATCTATGCTTCTTTCTGTTAGTATATGTAAGCAACGAGTGGAATGACATACAGCCTATCTAATACTAATCAGTTTAATAAAGCAATGAAAAGCAAATGACTGGATGAATTATGTACATACCGTCACGGTTTCAACAGAATAATAGCCACGATCCACATAATCCCCCATAAACAAGTAATTGGTGTCAGGACACTGTCAATAAATTTTAAAATGGTCACGAGTCTAATCAGGGAATGAGATAGTAACGAAGCCAGGAGCAAAAAACAACTAATGAACCAAAAAAAAAAGATTGTATATAGTAGATACTTCTATAGATGAACCCAAAGGACTAATCAAAACACAAGGTGAAACAGCACAATGAACAAAAACAAGTAGTTTCCTGACCAATGACAACTTGACTATACCTCAGGATAACTTGAATCTTCAAAAGCATTTGGCACAGGTCTCAATAAACTATCTAAGACAAAGCCCTCATCTGAAACAGAAGAGTTGAAAAACTACAAAGTTATGTCATAGTCAGAACTGATACCTTCCCTCCAATACGAAAAAGTTCTGCAAGATCATGAAACTGCCCATGAATATCGCCACATATTGTCACAGGGCTTTTCACAGGCTGTCATCCAAAAACAAATCAACAAACTCAACATCTTCCAATTCCAGCATGCGACAACAGAGCAATTGAATTCAATAAAAAAAAATGAGTTAAACCTGAACATTGCTTTCTTGCATTAGTATCTCCTTAGCTTTCTCGCATAATGTCCTAACCTACATCGAAACAGATCAAAAAAAAAATATTAACTCACCATTTTTTACCATAAAGAAAAAAAAAAAAAACACATGCATTAACCAAATTTAAAAAAAAATCCTAAATCTTCCCGCATTGACTGCCAAAAATCCTATCGTGACCCCGTCAGTAAAAGAAAGTAGTAATTATTTTGCAAATCATTTCTATTTTTATCACTATATTTTCTCTCTACCAGAAGCCAAAAAAAACTAAAATAAAAAATAAAAGAAACTAGTAAATTTCAAAATTACTAAATACAGTTGAATCCAACTACTAAAAAACAATTAAAAACACTAAACCAAGTTATCAACTGATAAATTAGGGAATTCGATTCAATTTTTCCTAAATGAAGCAGAAATTGAATTGAGCAAAACCTGAGGTTCAGAGAGAGGCTTGCACTGCATGAGTTGCTCGATCTGTTGATCAAGATCGGTAATTGATTCTGAAGATAACGAATTCGTGCCCATCTTGATTGATCTTAACACCGAATTGGGAATAATAATATCCCGATTAGGGATAGCCCTAAACCTATATTGATTCAATCAGATTTTTTTCACTTGTGTCTTTCTTTTCGCAGGTCTTTCAGTGTAGTGAAGGAAATGGTGAAGCGCGTGAACGAGAAAGCGAGTGTGATGCTTTGGTTGATAAAGTTAACACTTAACGGGCTGTTTTTTTTTTTTTTTTTTTCCCTCTTTGGAGGTTTTTTTTTTTTTTCAAGTAATAGACACAAGAGGTGTTCGTTTTATTTGAAATATTTTAGAAAAGAATTAATCAAAGTAAAGTATTATTATAATTTTAGTTAATTTATTGAAAATATTTTTTCAAGCTTGGAAGTTTGCATAAAATATTTTAGTAATAGTAAGAGATGATTCAATATTTTTAATTAATCACTTTGTATTTTTAATTAATTCACTTTTATATTATTATTATTTTTATAATCATCATTATTATTCTAATATTATCATAATTTTTTTTTATTATTATCATTATTGTCACTATTATTCTTTTATAATCATTATCATCATTAATAATTTATCACTATATCATCATCACTACCTTTATTATGTCAATACTATTATTTTTTTATTATTATTATTATTATCGTCGTTATCATTATCTCCATTCTTTTCACACTAACTCTTATAACAATCATAGTTTATCATCTTATTACATCATCATTTATCTATTATTATAATATTTTTATATCATTATTTATCAATTATAAAAAAAATATTTTTTTATAAAACAAACACCATTTATAATGTTTAAATATTTATATATGTTTACTTGGTATTATTTATCGATTTTGTTTTTTTCTTTAAGATTCTTTTTAAAATAAAAAGAATGTTTTTGTTAAAACAAACCAAATAACTAGCATCATAACCTTTGAAAATCACTTTTTTTTGTTTTGAAAGATTTTAAAAATTAGATTTTATGTTTAAAACAAATAGGAGTAATTATTCTTTAGTTCCTAAGTTTTAAACTTTATTATAACTCAATTCTTTGTTTTTTAATATTATGAAATTTTGTCAAGATGAATAATATAGATTTTATCAATCATTTTATTTAAATAAGTCAAAAGTAAAGAGAGGTGATGGAAAAAATTCATATAAAAAATAATCTAAGATATAATTCTATAAATTTTGATATAATATCATTATTTCAAATTTTAATATTGGTTTTTATTGACTTGTTTTTAATTCAGGGTTTATGTAGTATATAAATGAATTTAATGAAAAACCAAGATCAACCATTTTTATGAATTCCTAGTCTTTTTTTTATATATATAAAAAGCACCAATGTAAGTCTTTTTCCTAATCAAAGGTTAAATGAAATTGAATATTGGTATGATAAAGTCACAGAAATACTTTAAAATGGGTGTTCCAGAGTGGGTTAATGTTATATATAAAACAAACTTTCTGATATTTAAATTAGTTTAAAGCATATCGAGACAATTTAATAGAAATTATAAGCAGGTAATATAATATGCAGTAGAGGATTATTTGTTCTTGTCTATTTCATTTGTGCATACTAGTATTTAAATAAATACCATAACTTACCTTAGAAGATGAATATGAAGTGTAACTCACCATAGTAAGGGTGCTAACGCTAACATACTTCAATATGTGAAAGGTATTTAAATTGCCAAGAGATGGTGAAAGCCTGCAAATGATCCCACGAGAAATAGCATACTTTATTGGTTGTATAGAGTGTCACTTGATTGATCGTGTTATTGTTTAGTAAAAAATGATAGTGTCAAAAAAAAAAAAGACAAGGTCAAAGCTAGAGAGAAAGAAAAATCAAGTTGGCCAGCCTGGTTCTATAGGAGGGCCAATTACATTCACCGCATGGGTTTAGCTCAAACAACCTTTTTTTTTTACAGTTATTTTTTTTTTGTATTATCATCCCCTGATTATTTTTGCATCTTATATAAAAATTACTTATTCAAAAATTAAATTTCAAAATTATATAAGTTAAAAATGATGCACCTTGTTCATGATATGGCATTTGAATACTAGAGCATTGTGGGGAGTTTGTATATGCAACTTGTGATGGAGCAAGGTTGTGTTTGCTTAGTGCATCTGAATACAATAGTGGCACTATGATGAACATGATATTTAGAGATGATCTTGAATAATCTAAATTATGTAATGATAAGAGATTTGTTATCTTTGACTTACTATAATATTATATTGTTAACCGTCCATATACACACATGTGCTCCTCTTTTATTTTGTTAAAAATTAGATGCACTCATGAATGAAGGCTACTATATTTGGCTTATATATCTTGTCCAAACCTCGGTGTGCATGCTTATGAGTGCCACATGGATACGGTGTGTAAGTACTTATTGTTAGCATGTGAATGAGATGTTAGTTGTCGCACCTAGCAAAACATTAGGATCTTAAAAAACTAAAAGGAGAATTAAAAAAATAGAGTTGCCATCTAGAAATTAAAGGAATTAGAAATCATAAAATAAGTACTAGTTTCAGATATTCATGTAAGGGGTTGATTATGCTTAAAAATATAAACATCATCCTTATTGTATCATTTCAAACAAAAAGTTATCTTTTCTATGTGTTTTCTCATAAAGTACATGTTATTAACCATCTAAATTATTTTCTGAGTTTATTCATGATTTATTTAATTTATTTTTAATGTTTTGCAAAAAAAATTGACGTTCATCCTTAAAAATAGGAAATGCATTGATTAGGGCATTTACAAAAAATTTGACCTTTGTTCCTAAAAATAAAAGACTCGTCGATTAGCCATTTATGAAAAAATTGATGTCCAATAAAAGACTCATCAATTAAACCATTCATGAAAAAAATGGATGTCCATCCCTAAAATAGAAGACTCGTCGATTAGATCATTCCAAAACTTTAGCGTCCTTCCTTAAAAAATAAGAGACTCGTCAATTAAGCTATTTATAAAAAAAAAATCCAATGTTCATACTTAAAGGGAGGGATTCGATTATGAAATGGGCATTGGACTCGTATGAAATAGGCATTGGACCCATTTTAGTCTTTATTATTTTTTTCCTCTCTTCATTGCTATTTCTGGTACTCCTAATGGATATCGTGCAAGTGCCTAAAATGGTCAGTGAGATTGGCCTGAGATGTCATCATCCATGGGCATGGAGGAGAAAGTAAGATTGAGGGTTTGGTGTGGTTTCAATTTGAAGAGAGAAAGAAGATGGGCTACTTCTAGTGCTATTATCACGGTGGGAGTTAATTAGCGCTACCATGAGGGTTTATAAAAGTGGTGGTTGACAATGTGCTAGCATGGGGGTTTATGGAGGTAATGGTCGGTGATGAGGGTGATGGTTGGTGATAGTAGGAGAGAGATGAGATGGGCCATGGTTTTTCTTGTTCCATATTTGTTTTTCTACTTCTTCTCTCTTTTTTTTCCTACATACTTTTTTTCTTTTCTACAAAAATTTTTTTCTCTCTTGATCTCATTCTTTTTTTTCACTCTATTTTTCTTTTTTCTATTTTTTTCTCCTTTCATAGTGGCTAGGGTTTTCCTTTCAACCATCCCTCATAATCTATTTAAAGGTCTTTCTATTATACCACCCCATCTAGGAATATTCTTATGTTTTATTCCTTAATCTAAAAATATTCTACCCCATCTAAGAATATCGTTATTATATCATTTTATTCCTTTAATTCTTAATTGATTATCATTATACTCACTAAACATTTTTTTTTTATTTTTCTTTGATTTTTTTATTCTTGATTTTTGAAAATTCATCGATAAGAAAAAAGGTTAAAAAATTCATGAAATGGCCGAAAATTGGCTGAATTGCTTCAATATATATATGAAAATAGGAGGGACAAAATAGGTTATGATATCAATGCTGCCAAAAATATTGTATCCTCTATTTGGGTAGTGAGATGGTGTAGGAATGTGGAGTCAGAAGTTGTAATGTAAATTTTTACATGAGGAGGAATTATGTCAGGTACTAGTAGGTCATGCACATATACAGAGGATTGTGTGGTCATGTGATTCAACAAGTGCAATACGTGTACCAGAGAAGTGCAGTTCTTTGTTTTTTACTCTGATGTTGTGATATCAGGTAGCTTTATGTCTGAAAACTTTATTCTTCACTGTAGTTGTTAGTCTAACTTCTTCTACCAAATCCAAGATGGCTTTTAACTTTTTTTTTTCATTATTTTTCATGAAGAAATTCAATATCTATAGGAATAATAGATTTAGTCCTATATGTTAGGAGAAAATGTGTTTCTCCCGTTGAAGTTTTTTTAGTGGTCCTGTATGCCCATAAAATTTCATCAAGGAGTTCAACTTATTCTCTTTTACTTCTTTCTATTTTTTTTTTCAATGCACTTTGTAGCAACTTGTTAACGAGTTTTGTTTGTCCATTTTTCTATAGGGTGATATTAAGGAGAATTTGTGGTCAACATGGAGCCTTTGACACTATGCTATCATCTTTTTATTATCAAACTAGGTGTTATTATCATTGATCAACACCTTTAGTGATCCAAATCTACAAACAATTTTTTTTTCCAGAAAAGAGATAACTTCACTAGTAGTTATCTATGTTAGGGCCTCTTCTTCCATCTACTAAGTAAAATATTACATGGCTACCAAAATAAATTTTTGTCTTTCTACGGCCTTAGGGAATGATCCTAAAATGTATCTTGCCTATGAGCCCAAATATGGAGAGGAATAAGGGAACTCAAGAGTTTAATTCTTTTTTTAGTTTATATGTGTTTTGTCTTGGTCATATGGGGCCCATATGCTAAAATAAATAATGTTTCATTATAGACATTATTTTCTTGTTTGTTTATGTTCGTTTGTGTTTCTACTATTTATGAATAACACTTTCTTAAGAGAATTACTTATTGAGGCATGAACCATAGACACTTAATTTGGAGAGATATATGTCTGTTATGGAAAAAAAATGATATTTAATGGAAATAACTTTAATAAAAAAAACATGAATGCATTAGATATTTTAACTAAGGAAACCCTTTATTGAAGATTTTAAAAAAGAGAATTTTAATCAAAACAGGAGTATCATAGGTGTTTAGTGGAAATAAACACTTTATATGATTTGAGTGTCATACTCTAAGAAGATTCTTTCGCTCCTCATCTTGTAGATGGTAGGTGTTGGACTTAATCACCCTTGCTACTTTGAACAAGCCATCCCATATAGAAGCTAATTTTCCTTTTCCTTTACCATTTATGGTTACTTTTAATTTCTTCAACATCAAATCTTCTACTTTAAATGGTTTGTTTTTACTTTAGCATTATTATACCAGGTGGCTTTATGTCTGAATACTTTATTCTTCATTATAGTTGTTAGTCTAGCTTCTTTCACCAAATCCAAATTGGCTCTCAACTCTTTCTTTTATTTTTCATGGAGAAATACAACATCTTGTAACTATGACATCCCATTACTTTTAATTTCTTCAACACTAAATCTTTTGCTTTGAATTATTTATTTTTTTACTCTGGCTTTGTGATATCTTATGGTTCTATGTCTTAAGACTTTATTATTTACATTGTTAGTCTAGCTTATTTCACTACATTCAAGTTGTCTCTCAACTCTTTTTCATTATTTTTCATGGAGAAATACAACATCTTGTAGCTAAGAATAACAACTTTAGTCTTATATGTTAGAAAAAAAAGTGTTTCTCTTACTGAAGTTTTTTTAACAGTCCTATAAACCCATAAAATTTCATTAGGAAGTTCAACTCATTATTCCTTAGTTCTTTCTATCTTTTTTTAACCCTTTTCATAACAGTTTATTGGTGAGTTATGCTTGTCCATTTGACTATAAGGGTGATGTTGAGGAGAATTGCAATTAATATAGAGCTTTTGGCACTATTCTCTCATCTTTTTGCTATCAAATTAGGTATTATTATCATTAATAAAAACTCTTGGTGACCCAACCTATAAACAATATTTTTCTATAGAAAAAAGATAACTTTATTAATAGATATCTTTTTTAGGGTCTTTGTTTCCACCTACTTAGTACAATATTCCACGACTACCAAAATAAACTATTATCTTCATAAGACCTTAGAGAATGGTCTTGATAGGTCAATTCTCCATTGAGAGAAAGGCCATTAAGACATATTTATGGTTAGTTTAGCTCAAAGTTGGTAAGGTACAACAAAAAATCTCTGGCACTTGTCATATTTTCTTATCATACCAATGGCATACTTTAGGATAAATGATCAATTAAAGTCTGCTCATGTTGTCTAGGATATTAAAACCATAAACCTTATATGAATACCACAAATTCCTTTATAAATCTTCTTCAATACACTCATTTTTTTAGGAAAGAAATTTTAATAATGAAGCAGGTGTTGACCTCTTATATAATTCACCATCTATAAGACAATATTTTGTTGCATGCCCTAGTAATCTAACAACTTTTATTCTATTGTGGGGTAGATCTCCTGTGAGTAGATATTGCTTAAGAAGGGTCCTTTAGTCCTCTAATAAAGTTTGCATCATGGTTACCATTTTTATATCCCCTTCTTTTATTATTGGCTTTTTTAGTACATCAATCAACACATCATTATGTAATTATAAATGGTTATTATTAGCAATCTTAAAAAGGAGATCAACCTTATTGTTTTTTTACCTGGCAATTTTCTTTATAAATATTTCATTTTGTTCTTATTTCTTCATATTTAAAAGGCTAACACCGTCTGCTGGTATTTAATCATTAAAGGCTCATTGGCTTCAAATTATTTTTAGTATTATCTCATCACTAACTAGAAATTATTAAACATATAAAGTGAATAGGCATTTAGACTTTCACCTAGGTTAAAGCTAACCAATAATACTTCATACTTTGTCATATCATTGAAAGAATGGAACAAAACAAAGCTCATATTCAAAGATTTACCCTCAGAGACTATTATCATAATTTCTACTTCACTTTTATTAATGTTTAAAGATATATCTATGTATAGTCTTTATAGATTTGAATCCACATTGGATTATATTGATTTATGTTCTTGTATGGGTGATACAATTGATAAGCATTTAGCGATAAAATAAATTAATGCTTATGCCTTGATAGTTGGTATGGGTTGGTATTAGAGCTTAGACTCTCTTAATTCAATGACCCACTTCACTAGGAGTCCTAACAAGTCAGGTTTATGGAGAATATATCTTAAATGACGGTCCATCAATACAACCACCTAATTCCCTTGGAAATATGGTTTTAACTTCCTCGTATCATTGACTAATATAAGAGCCATAATCTCTATCTTCATGTATCCTATTTTTTCATTAAAAAGAACTTTAATGGTATAATACACAGGCTTCTGAACTTCTTCTTCATCTCTCACAAATACAACACTGACTATCAAATCTATAACCCCCAAATAAAGAAAAATATCCTCTTTATTTCTAGGTTGTGAAAGGATTTTAAGGAAGGATAAATGAACCTTTAATTCTTCAAAGGTTTGCTGACATTCTAGACTTCATTATAAGTTGGAGATATTCTTTAGGGTTTTTAAAAAAGGTAAACAACACTCCCCTAAGTGAGAAATTAATATATTCAATGCTGTCATTATTTTTGCGAGCTTTTGTGCATATCTAAAACACTAAAGATGGATCATGTTTAGTATAACTTAAATTTTCTTAAGGTTAGGTTTAATCCCCTTGTTGCTAACTAGAAATTCTAGTAAGTTTCCTCCATTCATCAAAAATGCATATTTAGCAGGATTCAATTTCATCAAATACAGGTTCATAATAGAAAAAATGTTTTACAAGTCTTGAAGATGTTGCTCATAAGTTATTTTTTTTACTAGCATATCATCAATATAAGCCTTTATATTTCTGTCCAGTTGACTTTTAAAGACCTTGTTTACCATTCATTGGTAAGTGGATCGTGCATTTTTAAGTCAAAAGGTGTTAACTTGATAACTAAAATTTCCTTTGTATATGAAACCTTAAGTTAACATCCAGGGAACTAAAGAGAATGTTAACAACATTTTTATCATCTATCATCATCATCTTATGCACATTGTGATATGACAATACTACAGTAATCAGAAGGACATCATTTTCAAAAAAGATCACTCCTTCCCAATCTTTTAAAGTAAATATGATAGGTTCATATTAAGGGTTCTGAGTCGTGAGAAAACTATCTATTTATTATAGGCTTTATGTTTCCCATTAGAATCTTTTCATAGTGATATTCCTTATAGGATAACATGATCTCTAATACCGACTTATAAAGAGTATCAACCTTGTTCACCTGTTTTTCATGCTCTATTTCTTTTTTTATAAATTATTAGAGATAACCCTTAAAAATAAGCCTTTCTATCTCCTTCTTGAGGGCATAACATTCTTTTTTTTGTCCTATATCCTAGTAAAAAAAGATAATATTTCTTTGGATTTCACTTACTAGCATCCTTTTTCATTGATGATAGATACTGTATAAAATACATTTGATGATTGTCAATACTTTTGCTCTAGTAATGTTTAGATGAGAGGTCTTAGTTTTGAATATACCAATTTGTTTTATAATGGGCCTCTTGGATTGCTTTTGAATTTCGGAGAGTTGATAGGTGGTTGCTTATATTTTAAAGATTATTCTCTTCATTTATGAAAACATTAATGCTCTAATCTTCCATGTTTGCTTCTTTCATATGAATATAATTTTTTATAACTTATTTAATATTAAAAATATTCTTATCATAAAGTGCATAAAATTCTCACATGGAATAATTATGAACCCCACTAATTAGGGCTTTTATAGTGACAGACATGCTTATACTGAAATAAGCAATTAGCTTGCTGCATAAATCAGAAAAACTAAATATGAAACCTGGGTTTAGATTATGGTCTCATGCTCGCACAAACCCTTGCACATCATATTGTTATCATACATCACCAACTTCAGACTAATTCTAACATGTTGTACATATTCTCTGGGATCAATGAGACCATCATAGTTATCCAAATTTATTTTCATAGCTATAAAATCTTTTATGAGATGAGTGCTCAGTACATCCTAGCATATGGTAAATCTTCTATTTTATTTTCTTCTTGTTGATGCTTTTTATACTCAAGAACATTTGAATGGGACACTAAATATGAGAGAGGGCGATAATGATGACTATGGCTATGACTAGTTGTGGTCTTGCTCTTTGACTTATGAAGATTACGTCGAGAGGAGGAAACTATCTCTTCATAATAATAAGACCTATTTTTTGGTATGGTAGTGGTGTGGGAACATTTATACTTACTTTTTTTCATGTTATTTTATCCCATCCTTTCTAGGAAATGGAGTTGTCTATACATAGGTTAAATAGGTTATTAAGTAGGTTATACACTTGATTAGGTCATATATTGCGAAATAGCTCTGAGTTGCTCTTGAGTAACTAGAACAACTTTAGTTAGTGCTTTTATACACCGAGCAAGTTAGTGAAGATCTACTAGAGTTAACAAGAATGGAGGGAGGTCTGTAACTCTTCCTCCTATGTATTTTATGTTTTCAGCTATAAAGGTTTTAAGTTTAATTGTAGACAAAAAAGAGATGAAAAAAGAAGGTGTGATTTGAGTAAAAAACAAACAAGTTAAACTTTTGTTATATCCTCATAATGCAATTGATTAAGTTATAAAAAACTTCAATAAATTTCCTGGACTTTTCCACGACTGAAAATTGGACTAGGTGTTCTGAAATAGGTTGGTGTTACATGCAAAATAAACTCTCCGATACTTAAGTCAATTTAAAGTGTAATGAGAAAGTTTGATAGAAATGATAAGCAAGTAATATATAGTAAATGATTATTTGTTCTTTCATTTCTCATTTGTGCATACTGAAATTTAAATAAATACCCTGACTTACCTTGAAAGAGAAATATGAAATGTAACTCACCATAGTAGGGATGGTAATGTTAGCGTTATTCAATCTGTGAATATGATAAAATTGCAAAAAATATAGTGAAAACCTGTTCAAGATGCTTAGTTATTAGAGCAAATGGTTGATCTTGCAAGTAAAACCCTACCCTTATTAGCCATAAAGAAGACCATTTGATTGACCATCTTATTGTCAAATAAAAAATGATAATGTTAAAATGTTAAGAATATTTTTATCAGATAAACTGAGTATTTTTTACAAGAATTCGTGTAAAAATGAAAAGAGAGGAAGTCAAAGAGAGAGTATAATAAAGAGAGAAATAAAAATTAAGTTGGCCAATCTAGCTACTTAGGTTTGGCATATATAACTAATGTGTCTAACTACACTAGTAAAAGCTAAAGAGAAAAATAAGAAGAGAAAGAAAAATTAGTATAGCCAGTCGGGCTGCGCCCAAACTTTATATATATATATATATATATATATATATATATATATATATATATATATAAAGAGTAGCAAGGTAGTGTTAAGAATAAATGGTGCTTTAATATTAGAAAAAAAAATGAACAAAATTTCAATGGAGAAAAAGCAAGCATTTCTTTTTTTGTGGAATAGTGCTCAAACATGTACTATATTATGAATTTAAGAGTTCATTAGATGAATTGTAAGGTAATAATGAAGAGGTCCTTTTAAGAATGAATTTATAAGAAAATAGATAATGGCTAATTGTGTGTGATGGTGATATTAGAAAGAAAAATACCATATAGTTAAAAAAATAAAAACTTGCAAGTTCATAATTGGTGAGCGACTAAGCCAAAGAACTCTCTAAGTGAGGTAACTAAGAGGACATTAATAGGTGAGAGATAAGACATCACAATCAATGTGGCACTAACAAGCATTCTAGATGATGGGAAAATTCATTATTGTGACACCTTTTTTATAAGGTTTGAATTTAAAATTGTTTTTTTTTCTTTTTTTTAAAAAAGACCATGTTTGCACTTTTTTTTTCCACCAAGTTCCGGATAAAGGAACTTGTTTGCTCCTTATATTTATTAAGAAAGGTTAAAGTCTTGAGTGAGTGAAACTCCAATTAATCTTGTTATAAATCCTTTAAGCCACCTTTTAGTAACTCAATCCGGAGCCATAAATCCTACTCATATCTATGATCATGTTTTCATGCCGTACTTAGCTTTGATTGAAGTCCTTAATATGATTATTTGCAATTCATATCATTACGAGAGAGATGATAAATAGATTAGTAAGTACAAGTATAGTCATATTGACATATTTATGGGGATTCAAATTGCAATAGATTTTTTTAAAAGAATTCATAAATTCATTTGAATGTATAGAATTAATTTGAGGGGTATATTTTTAAAATCACCCAGAGAGACTTTTAATTTTGATTAATATGCAAGTTAATTCAAGAATACACTTGCCATCAAATAAAAAACAAATATGAAAACATTTCACCGAATCTTGCCATCAAATAAAAAAATATGAAAACATTTCACTAAATGATAAAGGGTTCGTAAATGTTAATATACTAAAAGAAATGAGAAACATTATGGTGCTTCATTGTTCATATGAAAAGTGAAGCACATGGCCCTTTTTTTCATTTCAAACTCTTTTTTTAATTGAATTCTTCTATAGCTTAATTAGATAAAATTATATTTGAAATTATGATAAACATACTGAATTAAAATATAAAAAACTAACATGTAAAACCCAAAGAAAATGCATGGTAAATCCTAAATTTGTCATAATTTTCATTTTGGCTCCAAAGTTTTTTTTCCGTTTCTATATTTGAGAGAGGTGAAAGAAATTTGCTATAAAATAGTTAGAAAAGGACAAAGTTGGTTGTCATGATTATGACAACAAAAATAGTCAAAGTTTGGTGTCAAAAGGTTCTCAACTAGAGGAGTTCGATGATGATGATTTTTCACATTTATCTTACATGAAAAGGTAAACCATGCTCGAGAGAGATTTTTTTTATTGGTTTTATTTTGTGTTTTTGAACCAATTTATGGATGTTTTGAGTCGAGAGATTGATTCATTAAAGTTTCTAGGTGATTTTTTGGTGTTTTTGTGTCAAAAATAGTTTTAAAAAGGAATCTTGAACCCAAAAACACACTTGAATTTTCTGGTCACCCCTAGGTGGTCAAAATCTAGCTAACAAGTGATATGTCGTCTACGCTATTTAAAAAAAATAAAATAAAAAACGATAAATGACATGTCGTCCATCCCTTATTGTAGAAAAAAAAAATATAAGCCCAAACATGAGGGTCTAGGTTAGAAGAGCCAAGCACGCTTGGGTTTAGGTAATTGGCCAAGAGCACAGCCCTAGCCTACCAGGCCTAGCATTGCCTAGCCTCTCTCTCTCTCTCTCTCTCTCTCTCTCTCTCTCTCTCTCTCTCTCTCTCTCTCTCTCTTATTATGTTTTTCAAATTTTTTAATTCCCTCTTTTGTATATATTTTTTAGTTTACATTAAATTTGTTTATTTTAATTCAATTTAATACTCTCTCTTTCTTTATATTTTTAATTGTTTTGTTTGATTTTTTTAAATAGTAGGTATTTCTTTTTAATTATTTTGTATTTTTATAATGTTTAAGAAGATTATTGTAATTTACATTTATATTTTTTATATTTGATATAAATAACATTTAATTGTATGATTTATTTTAAAAAAATCATTTGTTCTTAATGAGAAAAAATAACCTCTTAGTTAAAAAATAAAAATGCATAAATTCAAAAGAAAAATGGGTGTTAAATATTTGTATGCTCATCTAAGTAACACAAACAACTCTTTTACAATTGATTAACTCAACTATTTTTAAATTTATTTTATTAAATATAAATAACATCTTCATATTTCTTAATTAAAAAATATGATACAATAAAACAAATTTGTAACATTGATATATTTTTCTATCATGTTAAAAATTAATATGGAATACTACCCTCAGCGTAGCATGAGTTTGAAAACTAATAACTGCTAATTATGTTATAAGCTAATTAGCATTGAGATATAATAGGTGCACGAGATTGAGTTTCAATCTTTTTTTTTTGTTAAAATTTAATTTGTTTTAATGTTTTTGGATTGTTTAGATGTGTTGATTTAAAAATAAAAAAAATATTATTTTGATGTATTTTTAAGTAAAAAGCACTTTATAAAACAACCGCTACCATATTCCTAACACCCCTGTAATAGGTGTTTGAAAGTATGATAGCTTTTGCTTTATAATTTATATCAAAAGTTCATTTCACTTGAAAAACATTAAATTGATGTTTTTTACAGCATTTTAATAGTTTTGATGTGATGATGTTTAAAATAAAAAAAAAATTGAAAAAAATATTTTAATGTATTTTCAAGCAAAAAACACTTTTAAAAATTACATGACACTATAATACCAAATACATACATTACATTAAAAAAAAGTCAAATAACACCGATCATAAAAAGTTGATCTGATTTTGAAAAATAAAGAGTAAATAAAAAAAAATATTTGTACAAAGTATTTTTACTAATTCAGCCTCAATCAATTGAATATAATTTGCTAAAATAAAAGGTTTCTCTCAGCCAAATAAATAGTTTTTTAGTACTTAAGTCATGTCATTTTCTTTTAATTTCTTTTAATATCACTATTCACTTCCACCATCCTTGCCCTCTCTCTTGAATAGTTTTTTTTTTTTTGTTATTTGAAAAATAATATTTAACTAGATCAGTGACTTGCACTACACTGCGGGCTGGTTAGAATTTTTTAGCATACAAAAGGATGCTCAGACAATAACAATATTTTTAAAAAACTAAGAAAAATCCAATACTCGAGTCATCAACTTGACTGGATCCAATAAGATTGTGTAGTTTAATAATCTGATTTAAATTATAGACAACGATAACAAATGAACAACAAAGAAAATACTTGCCAACAATTAATTAAAATAAATTAGCCGCCGATATCATACTCGGAATGAGAGAAAAAAAGAATCGTTGGAGATCCACCATCACTCAATTGTTGAAATCACTCATCATAAAAAAAAAATTATTAAGATGATTCAAACCGCACTACAAAAATCTGGACAATGACATCAAAAGAAGTTGCATGGGTCTCTAGAGCAAGGTCCTAGAAAATCAAGTCAAACAAAACAAATTGAAGAGAGCATTTTTCTATTTTCAATCAACCAATTCTATTTTATTTAAGAATAAAATTTATTTAAAAAAAACAACAAACAAAAAGACTCGAGATAACCCAATTAAATAAAAAAATAAAGGCAATAAAAATCAGGAAAAAAAATTAGATCCTAATCTCTAACAAAATAAACGTTGAAGCATAAAATAAAATAAAAACATTATCTTAAAAAAATGATAAAAAAACCAAAGTAATCCTGGGCAAATCTCCCGAGGCTAAGTTAATTTTCAAAGCTTGTAACCCATAAAATTCTAAACATGAGCTTAACCAAAAAGTTCAAATCCAAACCAATTAAACATTGAAGAATGAAATTAGATAAAAACAAATATCAATCCAGAAAATTTTGCAAAGCAAAAAATTAAAAAAATAAAGATAAAATCTAACTGGAACAAAATTGACTGAGGGTGTAATCGGAAAACAATGTGATTTTAAAAACTATCTCAAATTATAAAAATAGCAATTAAAAGAATATGAATCAAATTTGACAAAGAAAAAAAAATTAAATGCGGATGAAATCAAATTAATAATCCTATTTCATAAATTATTTCAAATAAAAAAATAATAACCAAAAGAACATGGGCTAAATAAAAAATAAAGGGAAGTTTAGGAGCTAACTTGAAGGTTTAAGGGGAAGGGTGCAAATACAGAGGAAAAGAGAGGAAAGAAAGAAGAAAAAAATGTTTGCCAGCCTCGAACCAGAATTCTTCTCATTACATGCACCATATTTTCATGTAAGAGACATCAAGAGAAAGCGAAAGTGACCTTAGATCTGCTATTTTGGCTACTGAAATTAGCCGCATGCGCTATCTAAATATAGTAAAAAGGCTAATGCTCATGCATCAACTAATATATATTTATTTATTTTTTTCATTTATTAAAAGACAAAAAAATCCTTGACTTAACACAATAACAACAAAAAAATTAGCTGATCAATGACCTAAATACTCACTAACTCTAAACTTGAAAATATAAACTCTAAACGCAATTAAGTTTTTATACTATGCTTATTAAAATGAAAAAACAAAAAAAGCCCTCAAAGCCAACCCAATAATTTATTTGTTTTAAGGGCACCAACATAAGTTTGTTGTGCAAGAAAGAAAGTAAATGCCACTTTGTACATGATCAATTGTAAAATGCTAAAATGATCTAATTATAAAGATAATTTTACTCTCAGCTTAACCTTTTTTATTTTCAAGGACAATACAGTAAATATACTATTATTTTCTACGGTGCATTGTGTTTAGAGGTATAGTGAATTCACCATCCTCTTTAATTTTTTTTTAATAATAGATTGAAATTAAAAATATAATAAGGGATTGAAATGATAATAAAAAGAGTTTTTATTTTATTTTTGAAAAACCAAGAAAACATAGGTGCAAATAATGGATTTTGCATAAACGGAAACTACAAAATCTTTGGGGTCTTTCCACCACCAACAACAGCAACAGATAGATAAATCTTAATAAACCAAGCATAGAAAAGGACAACATCCGTAACGATATTTTCGCTTTCGTGTCCGATCCCGATAAATCATTTAAGAAGAAAAAGGAAAGAAAGAGCAGGCTAGGGTTTCTCCATTTGAATTTTAGAACTCAAATTAACGCGACAACTCGGGTCTCTCTCTCTCTCTCTCTCCCCCTCTCTCTCGGCTTCAATTTAGGTTATGTTTCTACAATTTTGTTACTATTTTTTGCATTTTCCGATTATTTCGCTTCGTTTTTAACAAACTCACCATCTCATGATAGTTAGTGAATTTTGGACTTCTTCCTTTTCTTTTTTTACAATTTTGCTTAATTGTTGTTGTTTATCTAATTTAATTTAACTTGAGGTTTAGTTTTACTTGCAATTGCGATTGATCGAGTTTCTGATGTTCAATTATAGGGAATTTCGGCGCTGTGGTATTGGATTCTCTTTTCAGTTGTGATTTGCTACCAATTATGAGAACTTCATGGGCAGATTCTGTGGCTAACTCTGCATCTGAGAATGCAGCATCTGGTTCGTCTGGTCCGCGTCCTACTCGTGCCACTTACATCCCGCCACACCTTCGTAACCGGCCACCATCTTCTGATTTCCTGGCGCCACCACCTGCTGCTCCGTCATTAGGGAATGTTCGTGTAGGTTATGGTGGGCCTGCGGGTGGGTCTCGATGGGGTGGCGGTGGCGGCAGTGCTTCGAAACTGGATTCTGGGCGCTTAGGTTATGGTTCTGGTGGTAGAGGAGGTGGTGGTGGTTGGAATAATAGAATGGAACGTGGGAGGGAGCGTGAGGTGAATCCATTTGATGATGATGGTGATGCAGAGCCGGCTTTTGGCGTGCAAGAGAATACAGGAATTAACTTTGATGCGTATGAGGATATTCCTGTGGAGACGAGTGGGAAAAATGTGCCACCACCTGTGAATACCTTTGCAGAGATAGACCTGGGTGAGGCAGTGAATCAGAATATTCGGAGATGCAAGTATGTGAAGCCAACTCCAGTGCAGCGCAATGCAATCCCAATATTGCTTGCTGGGAGGGACCTGATGGCTTGTGCTCAGACAGGGTCAGGCAAGACAGCTGCCTTTTGCTTTCCAATAATTGCTGGAATTATGCGGGAGCAGTATGTGCAGAGACCACATGGAGGGAGGACAGTGTACCCACTGGCTCTCATTCTTTCTCCTACAAGGGAGCTTTCGTGTCAGGTGTTATTTAGTTTCAGGCTAGTCATGTGCATTCTGGATCATGTAATGGCTTTATACGACTTGTTTTTCTTATTTTTCTTTATTTGCAATCTGACTGCAGATACACGATGAAGCCAAAAAATTCGCCTATCAAACTGGTGTCAAGGTGGTGGTAGTTTATGGAGGTGCTCCAGTCAACCAACAGGTTTAAATCATATGACAATAGCTCTCTCTCTCTTCATTTCTTTTCTTTTTTTCTATTAGTGCTGGATATCTTTTGTATGGTTCTCTTCTTCTTGAATCCATTATCCTTAAAAAAGTAATTGCTCTTATTCTATCATTGGTGCTTTTTTCTTATTTCATTCATATTCTCTATTATATGATAGAGGGAAATAGATAAGACCAGAGTCCACTTGTGCCCACTGTACCTCCTATGTGACAACATGGGGGCGTTTCGGATTGGGTTTCCTAACCAACTTTAAAATGATAACAATAGCTCGTTTCTGGTTTGTTATTTTGAATGATATCTCCTTCATTGGAAACTGCTTAGATGTCTGATAAACCATGGGAAATACAGTGGCACTAATAGTAGCAAAGTCCTCTTTAGCAGCACCCTTCTTTTTCAGACCAATTACATGGATTCATTTCTGGATGTACTTCAACTGACACATCACCCAAATTTCTAGCCTGAACCATGTTCAAAATGATTAGATCAATTGTCCATTCTTCTAATGATGCTCACATGACTTGCATTGAGTTGGCAATTTCCTATTAATGTGTTAAATGATTTATTCTGGAAATGTGAATATGCGTGCGGCCTTGCACTATTGTTTGGAACCTTCAAATATGTCAGCCGTTATGTGCTTGGCTGTTTTGTTCCAAATTTTACGGGTGATAATAAATGTTTCATACACCTGAAATATTATGGGCTGCAGGTGCTCTTCCACCACGCTCCAGGTTCTTTCTTTTCCCCTTTACCCACCATGGCATGCCTTCATACCTGTGTCAACCCCTTTACCCACTAGAGCATGCCTTCATGCCTATGCCATGATGGTTGTGAGGAGTTTACCATTGCTCCTTGTATATTTTCGCCACACTGTACTTGGACTTGACCATTAGCCATGTCTTTATGAGCACATTTGCCTCATATTTCTAAGCTTGCTTACAGGTTTGTTACTAGCAAGCTACCTTACTGGGGATGCATCTCAATGAATTTTACTCTTATCTCACTTGTTTCAAAAATGCTTGTTGCATATGTCTTGATTAGTTCAGTATTCTGCACGCTCCATTTTGCTGTTGCATTGCAGATAGTCATTTATTGACTTGTACTTGGACTAGAACTAGATGTCACACTGTAGATTGCTTGATTTGAGGGAGTTATTACATAGTTGTCCAATATGCTCATTCAGCTCCTGGATGATTTTAATCTTTGTGGGGCCACTGTGTTTTGCTAGTGCCTAAGTGGTAGTGATTGTCCGAGGGTTGTTAATGGATGATACATTAAAGGGGTCTGGGTTAAAGGGGATTTGAACTGCTATTGTCATGCTCCCACCACCTACAATGCCTTAACTGCTGTAGCTGCCACCAGGAATACCACCATACCTCTATCTTGCCAATAACACAGCCAACTACTATTAACATTTATACTTGTAGCTTTTTATATCCATACCAAATGCAACCTTAGCATGAATGTTGTGGTGCAAGGGTGCTGATTGGCAGGGAGGGTGATATTTAAGGGACCATCATAAAATGTTTTTAAAATGTTACTATGAAGCGACTTACTTCACTTGGGGAGTTGCAATAGCAATGGTTATACTTGCTTTTACACCGTCACAGTCAATTGCATTGCTGGATGCACATATATATGTTTTTCTTCATAAAGTAATGCCTTTTGTGACCTTTCAGCTTTATTTTGCCTTTATGTTGTCTCAAAGGAGTGCCTGTCATCTAGTTTAATTATTCACTAGCTCTTTATTGCTTGGTCAGTTGCGAGAACTTGAGAGAGGGGTTGATGTTCTAGTGGCAACTCCTGGACGGTTAGTGGATTTGGTTGAGAGGGCTAGAGTGTCATTGCAGATGATCAGATATTTAGCACTTGATGAGGCAGACAGGATGCTGGATATGGGATTTGAACCTCAGATTAGAAAGATAGTGGAACAAATGGACATGCCCCCATGTGGCAGGAGACAGACAATGCTGTTCAGTGCCACCTTTCCTAAAGAAATACAGGTTTGTTTTAGTTGCTGGTGCTGGTTGAGTTAGTTTCCACTCTTTTTCTTGTGAAGCTAATTTATTAATATAGTGATATGTCTGAGTATTTTATCTTGGTTATGAAAATGTTGGGTGTTATTTTTTCAGTGAGTGTATATATAATAATACTTGGTTGCTAAATTATGGTATGAAGTAGCTTGACTGCTAAAGTTTATCGTTCTAGTGAGGATGTACCTTTGGTTCTGTTTGGACAATTGCCTACTTAGATAAGCAAGCACCATTGCTATCTTGTAGTTGCTGCGCACTCTTTTAGGTGCTAACCATTCACATGTGAAGGTTGCTTGTTGATATCCATTGAAGACTGCCATTTCAGTTGCATCTGACTGTTTTTTTTTTGCAATTTGGCTGACATGCAGAGACTTGCATCTGATTTTCTTTCAAATTACATATTTTTGGCTGTCGGAAGGGTCGGTTCGAGTACTGATTTAATTGTTCAAAGAGTTGAATATGTTCATGAGACTGACAAGAGAAGTCATCTCATGGACCTTCTTCATGCTCAGAGAGAAACTGAAGTTAATGGCAAGGTACGATGAAACAACTTGCTGACCATGACAATTTTATATGATCTAATCTTTTCTCTAGCAAAATTACTGGTGATTTGATTTATTCATATCAATTAAGGAAAAGAGTCTCTTCCAGCCTCATTAAAATTTCAAACTTAGCCCCTTGAATTTGATTTATCCAGTGACAGGTAGGTGAGTAGAAGGTTTTAACTCATATTATAAAAGGATAAAATTGAGGAAAAAGTTGAGACATGTCTTATCAAGAGAGAAAAAAGCCTGAATGAGAGGAGAGGAATAAAAGGATGCAAACAGCCACCATACAAAAAACTTCAAAAGTGTACTATAGTGACCATGGATTTTTGTTAAATTGCAGCATTCTCTGACATTAGTTTTTGTGGAGACAAAGAAGGGAGCCGACTCATTGGAACATTGGTTGTATGTCAATAAATTTCCTGCTACATCAATTCATGGAGATAGATCACAACAGGTAAGTTATCGGATTTGGGTTTAGTAGTGAGTACTGAGTGCATGAATGTGGCATGTATCTTTTACTTTGTTTCTTCAGCATTTTTATTTATGCAATACCCTACAACATTGATGAGCTTAAGCAGTCTTGAGGTTAGTGTTTTTATAAAGATTATTCTGGGGCATATGGTAATTTAGACTCCTTTCTTTGGTAAACTGTGAGAAAGTAACACTACAATTTAGGAAAAGGAACAGATGGCCTTCTTTACTCTTGACACAAAAAATCTGTAGAGAGTAGAGAATCGCTCCAACTTGTTTAGTTGCCTGTTCTTCTGTTGTCTGTTGTTTTCTTGCACCATGCAATTACTAGCTATATTCTTCAAAATGATCATCTCTATGTTGGCATGCAGGAAAGAGAAATGGCACTTAGATCATTCAAGAGTGGGAAGACGCCAATTCTAGTTGCGACAGATGTGGCTGCAAGGGGTCTTGATATACCCCATGTGGCTCATGTGGTGAATTTTGATCTTCCAAATGACATTGACGATTATGTTCACCGGATAGGGCGAACAGGGCGAGCTGGAAAAACAGGTCTGGCTACTGCATTTTTTAATGAGAATAATTTGTCATTAGCAAGACCTCTAGCTGATCTTATGCAAGAAGCAAATCAAGAAGTGCCTGCCTGGCTCACCCGTTATGCTTCACGGGTTTCATTTAGTGGTGGCAAGAATCGGCGCTCTGTGGGAGCCCGTTTTGGTGGCCGTGATATGAGAAGGGATGGCTCTTTTAACAGGGGTACAGATTATTATGGAGGAAACAGTAGTAGCGGTGGATATGGGGTTTCTGCTGGTTATGGTGGGGGTTACAATCCAGCTGTAGCCAGTGCTTGGGATTAGTATCGTACTAAATCCCGGAATCCGATCTCTTGTTTTCGTATGCGTATATAAATTTCTTTTCTTCACAATTCAAAGGATTAAATTAATTTTTTTATCCTCCAGTAGTCATAGATTTGTCTTTGTATTTGTGTTTTATGCATCAGCTGTCATGGGAGGTGAAACAATCAATTTGCGCCAGGTAGGTGATAGATACATTAGATTTTTTAATGTTAAAAATTGAATTACAATTTTAAATGCGGTTATTTTTTACTTCAAAAATACCAAAAAAAATCATTTTAAAAAGAAAAAAAAAACCCGGAAAGCAAGTCATGTTCGAAGTCATATCATTATTAACCAAAGAAATACAGTCGGCATGGATTTGAACTCTTAAAAGAGTTTGTAACCTCAGGATAATTTGATGAAAAACAAACGCAAATGACTCCAAGATGTTAAACTACTGTAGACCCTTTGTCTGCCTGAAAGATGCTTAAAGTAGAAGAACACGACTTGAAGGACTACATGATGATGGTAACACATTAGTGTATGATCATCGAATTGTCTCACACCGCATCAAGAGCTTTATCCACCTATTCAACCTGAAGACAAAACGCATGCATGCTAATGTGCATGAACACAATCCCCTATCAAGATTAACAGTCAAGAGCTACTTTTGCATCTGGCAAGATAATTATCCAAAATCAATACTTCTGTTCGGTGTTCATTAACTCAATATCTGAAGGTCCCGACGACCGTCTCTCTCACTTCTAAAATGTGGCAATTAGCGAATTTATTACGATAAAAGACTAATCTTCATCAGAATCCTCTCAATCCTCTCCCATCTCGGAGGTTTCCTCGTAGCAGTCATCACCTATTTCAACCTCTTCCTCCTCAGATTCTTCTTGTCCAGTTTCATCCTCCACGTCATTTAGCAAAATTTCCTGAGGAATCATCTTTACACCTTTATCGCGATAAAGAAGCCCTGTCCTCATCACATGATAAAACTTTTCTCTTAGACGAGCAAGAGGATGTGGATTTGCTAATTTTCCACGCCTGTAACCTTCTCTTAGAGCAACAGTTGTTGTCTTACACTTCAACGAGAGGTAGAAAATCCCTGGATACCTTGTAAAGAGTCGAGTAAACTTATGAGGAAGAATTAATTCCTCTCTCAGGCTCCTCACGTAGTTTCTCTTAGTCTTCTTATGAATTGTGAGGCTCAAAAGCTCATGCAGAACTCCAACAACCCGTTTCTCCATGAGTTCACTATCCGGGTCAATCCTTTTTGAATCATCATAAGGTGAAATATAAGGTAATTTGTGAAACTCCTCCATCCATGCTCTCACTTTCTTCTGCCCTCCATAGCCCTTTGGAAAACTCATTGGGAAAGTCAAAGCTGTGTACCCACTCTTAAACTGCCGATACTCCTTACCCTTTTCACTAGTCTCATTGCTCCTCTGCAATGCCGAAACTGCAAATTCTTCATGCCATTGCACAAGCCGCAAACTCCTAGTCCCATTTGGTGCCTTAGCAAATTGAAAATGGTCAGGATACTTAGGTATCAATACTTTCTCGAAGTTAACAGGCAAACCCAGATCCCATTTCAAGGGGTGTAGTGATTGAAGGGGCACTGTCTGACTCTTCATCATCATAAGCACTCTACAAAGTCTTTCCACTGTATCACTCTCATAAGTTTGATGGATAGTTTGTTCTTGTGAATCTAGCAAGAGCGCAGTGTCTGTTAACCGAAAACAAGGCAAATTTGTGTATTGAGCATGTGGAAACTCATTAAAAAGAGTTGGGTACCTACACATAAACGGATTAAGTAGTAAGAAAATATCATTCCTTTAACCATCAATAAATCCCACCAATAATATCATTCATACAAGTCATTAATTGTTGCATACGAGGTGAAGGTATACCTAAATCCATGAAAGAAAACTGATTTTACTCAAGAGTTGCTTTCTTAGAATTTTAGGACAGAATCTATCAGCTACAATTTAGAACTAAATAGAATACATAGAATTAGTAAACTACAAAACTCCAATTTCCACATCAATTCATGAAGCACAAAATCCTCTAAAAATCACCGCTCTCGAAATCTCATCGCAAAACAACTACACAACCAAGTTATCAATATGGGAAAATTACAAAATGGGCACACCTAAAAACTGAAGAAAAGATTCAAACTTTCATCTAACACATTCATTTCTACAACCCTACATTCAATAAAACAAGGCAAAATCACTTAAGGGTAATAAGAAAAACCGCATAAACACTTCAAAATACCTGCGCATGAAACGTAAAACAGGGACAGTAAGGCCAAGAAGTTTTTGCCACTCAGAGACAGACTTTGCAGTGAGAAATCCAGTAGGAGACCTTTTGATTGCATCTTTTAAAAGACAAGCTGCTTTAAGATCAGTTTCTGTATCAATTATATGGTCTAAAGATCGGTTTTTCACCCATTTAAGCCTTACTTTTACAATGGACCGACTTTGGAAAAAATCGTAAAGTTTGCTGCTTTGAGGTTCAAGCTGGGATTTTGATTGTAATAAGGTTTTTAATGTAATAAGAGAATTGTGGGTTTTGAACATCATTGTTCAGTGAAGTTCGTCTCCTAGGTTTTTGTTGTTAGATTTTTGTGTTTTCTCTTTTGTTGTGGTTGCAATGGCGACAGTCTAATTTCCTTACGACTTGTCGTTTTCTCCATGGGTAATTTCTTTTTCTTCCCCGAGAGGTCGTTTTTCTTCTTTTATTTTTTTGTATCGCATAATGTTGTTGTTTTTCGGTTCCTTGTTCTTAAGAAAAATGAAAAAGAAAGAAAGAACAAATTTAATTTGATTTCTCATAAGTGCATTCCTCTCAATATTTCAAGGTGAAGATGCCCAAAGGGTGATGTGAATTGACGAACATAAGAGAAAATGTTAATATGTGGTTCTTGGCAAGTAATACTAAAAAATCAAAAATAAAACATAAGATAAAATCTCAAAAAAGATTATGAAACATTGGATTATAATGTTAATATAAAATCCAATCACTGGTCATGGATTATAATTTTTTTCTTAATATTTTAAATTTTAATTTTATATATTTTTAAAGGTTTAGTCTAATTATAAGTTTACACGTTATTCCAGCTTGAATTTAAAATATTCTTTTTTATTAACTCATTAATTTGATCTATATATAAAAATATAACTTTACTGTAAAAAAGAAAATAAAAAAGATGATTTTGTTCATCTAAACTCCATCCATTGTGGAGAACGAATCCATGACATTGATTTTCAGGAATTGATATATCAATGTATCCAACTATTTCAAAAAACTAGTTTATATAGGTGTTTGTCATAAAACATACATACTGAATTAATTCACATGAGAATTTCATATAGAAAAATCACTTAATTTTATAGAAAAGCTCACATGATGGTTGTGTAAAAGATCCTTAAACTTGAGATTACTAAGTTATTATATATAGAGAATGTTATGTTTTTATCTTGTTACATGTTATCTTAATCAAGATAACGAAGGGGCAAACATTGTGTATAACATGAACTATAAGTAGGTACTTGAGTGATCAAGAGAGGATTCATCACCCTAGATGAATTAGAAAAAAATATTTCATCTGTTCTCAAATAATATTGACTAAGAAATCCTTGATCAAGGTGGAATGAGATTTTTTTAAAGAGTTTTAAATCTTATTCAAACAATCAATGACTATTATGTAAAGAACAAATATGATTTAATATGTCAGACATACTCCATGCTTTAATGTAAAATCGAATCATGACACGTTGCTGGACAATGCACATGATCTTTAAATATAAATTAATCAATTGTTAAATTGATAATAAATTAAATTGTTTAATTTATTTAATTCTATTTAATTATAATTATGATTTATACTTATGTCAGCATATTATGAATCTAATGGGTCACACACATTAAGAATCATTAGTAATAAATTAAACTATGATGATTTAATTAAGTATGACTTGATTAAAATATTTTAGAAATTAAGGATTACAATATAATTAAATTCAAGGATTGTATTTCTAGACCTAGAAAAATTAAGTAAGGACTTCATTGAGTTCATTTCTAAAATTTTCCTGAATTAATATATGAATATTATTCAAGAGGCAAATTGATATTTTGTCAATCTATAGGGTTTTTCAGATTTTTCTATAAATACTAAGTTATGCTTCTTATTTTTTAGTGATTGTCTATTAGACAGAAAATCAACGCAAGTCATAAAATAGAGAACTAACACTCTAAGTATAGCAATCTCTCTCCCCCCCTCCTAAATAGGGATTTATGAGATTTTTCATTGGTGGTTCGTGTGGATTATCATTTGAAGCCGGATAATTAGACAACTTGTAATTTGCGACAACCCAGCTTTTAAAGAATTATTCAAAGCCAAATAAGATCAGATCTTTAAATAATAAGAATGATGAATAAAAAAATAAATAAAAGATAATGTCCATATTACCGCTATAATATTTATTTATTTTTCCTATTCAACAAGAGAATTGCCTTTAACTAGGCAACTAGACTTCATTCAACAAGAGAATTGTCTAAAATGGGGTTTTGACCCAAAAAAACCAACCACTAATTTTCTTGTTACCACTAATGGCTAGAATCCAGATAAGAGCATACAAAGCGTTGTCTATCTTTTTTTTCTTAAAAAAAATAATGATGCATAACTTGTCGTCTGCCCCTTAAAAAAAATAAAAAGGTCTAGATGCGCAGGTCTGGGCTTCTTTTTTAAGGTCGAGGTCATGTCCACACACTTAGTCTCTTTTTTTTTTTGTCCTTCAATTATTTTTCAATTTGATCTCTAAACCTCTGGAACTTTGCAATAGAGCCCCCAATCAGCCCTAATCTTTTGAATTCCTTGCCATTTCACCCTTATCCTTCTTTAATTGGATCCTTAAATTTTTGCACTTTTTATAAAGTGGTCATTGATATCGAAATTCTTTAATTTGACCATCAATGAACCTTCAATCTTTAAATTTCTTTCAACAAAACCCCTGATTGCACCAATTTCGCCCTTTCAAGTTTCAATTGTGTCCATAATCTTTCAATTTTTGTGAATTGATTTGAATTAGGCCTCCAAACTTAATTTGTTTTTAATTAAGTCCTTAATTAAGTCGGTTAAACCTACTAAAAGTTTAATTAAGTCCTTGAACTTAATTAATTCTTGTAATTTTAGTTAAATTAACTTTCTAACTTAATTTTACTTTCGATTAAGCCCTTGATTAAATGAATTAGGCTTATCAAAAGTTCAATTATATCTGTGAACTTAATTATTTTACAAGTTTGCCCCTATCTTCAATATCTTTCTTTAATTTGATCCCAAATTCTCATTATTTTATTCAATTAGAACCTCTTTTGTTGCAAATAGACTCCCAACCTTAGCCACTCGATTCAATTTGATCATTTAACCTTTAATTAACTTTCTTTTGTCAATTTTTTTTATTTTTTTTTGATAATTTTAGAGAACCCAAAATTTAATTATGACATATCATATAATAATTAAAAGTGCTCAAAATAATTTTCTTGATCAAGCTAAATCATTTGATTACTTCAGGATTAAAATAACAAAATTTTAGAGCATTCAAATAACAAGGACAGGGACTCAAATTAAGAAAAAAATTTTGAGAACTCCGAAAAAAATGAAGGGGTTATTTTTTAATACGTAAAGAGAAAAAGGATGGAGGTGCAAAATCTCACATACTATTTATTGAAAGCCAGAGAACCAGCGAAACCACAAGAAATGGATGCAAAAGAAATCGAACCAAAGCAAACAACGACAGCAACATGGAACAGAGAAACAATCCCAAAAGTAATGAAAATTGTCAGCACAAAACTCCCTCAAAGAGACCTCGTTTCTCTTTTACTTGTCAGCCCCTGGCTTTACAGGACACTCACTTGCTTCCCACCTCTCTGGATGGTATGTTCTTTTCTTTTCTCTCTCTCTTTGTGGATCAATTTTTAATCTTTATGGCTTGATATTGGTTTTTATGATCTGGGATCTTGTTAAAGGCTCTTGATTTTCGTGAGATGAATAAAGCTGGAGATAGACTCATTGCTGCTACTTCACTGGTAATAAATAATAAGCTCTGGTTTCTACATCCATGTGAAAACATTTGTTCGGTTTCATCCAAAAAAAGTATTTGTTCTGTTCTGCTTTGTATTTTTTGATAAAAGGTAGTTTGTGTGTGTGTGTGTGTGTTGTATGTGAAAAGTGATGGCTTTGTGTTATTTGAAGTGGGGCGGAACTGAGAGAAAGTAGAGCATGTAATTGTTAAGCTTAGTGGAAAAAGTTTCAAAAGCTATGATGCCGTTGCTGGATGGAGAGAGAGAGAGAGAGATTTGTATTATATAGTGAGTTAATTGATTAGATTCATGCATTAATTTTGTGCTACTTCCTTCATTGTATTCTTTCCTTGAATTATGGGATACCAAAAAGGTAGTAAAATTGAGTTGTTTTATCGAAAAGATAATCATTTTTAGGATATCCAGTAACTAATTATACGATAAATTTAAAACTCAAAATACAGTTTCCATTAAGCTAAATTATTATCTCTCCTAAATATAAAAATTACTTAAACATAAAATATATACTACAATGGACTTGGGCATCATGCAAGAACAGAACTAGTTGTGTATATATTTGGGAGCATTTTAAAGATGGCATTTTTGTGCTATGTTGATAGACTGATATTGAGGTGTTAGACATGTTATGTTTCTATAGCCAAGATATCAGCACGTGAAGGAGATAAACCTTGAATTTGCACAAGATATCGAAGACGAACATCTAGAAGTCCTGCAAGGCAAGGTATGTATTATTTGATTATGTCAACAAATGATATTGCGGCATACTTTCTATCTTAACTGCTAGAAGTCTACAAATGTGGGATGTTTTAGCACATATATGCACTAGTTCTTGAGGATCAATTTCATATAATATGTATTCTATAATTGACAGATAAGCTTGAGAGATAAACTTAAAATGTCAAGCATGACGAAGGGACAGGACTGACTCTAGGCGATAGGCTAATCAGAAGCTTTTGATTAGCTAATTTAGCTTAGTAGTTCATAGACTTGAACATGGAGAGTCATGATTGTTATTAGTAGATTCAGAGATGTAAATCTGAGAAGGCAATGTTTTAAGCAGTGATATCCCTGTTACAAAATTTTGGACCATTCATGCAAGCAATACAATTCTCCACAATATTAACATGCTGATAAAAGGTTGCCTGCAAACTCTCAGATATTGTAGTTTTTCATGTAAGCAGGTTGAAAAGGAAAGCAAATTCACTTCAGGTCTGAGAATTTATTAATTATAATTAAAAGGAGATTTTGAGGACCCAGGTTACTGCTAAATCACAGATCTAGTGGAAGTAATTTGTCTTTGAGAATTGAATCTGAAAATTGCTAGAAATGAAGTTTTTATAATTTTAAATTGTTTTTAAATGATTTGGCCTTCGTTGAACATTTTACTGAGAATTCTTAGTACCTCAGTGTTTTGTTTCTCTTCAAAAACTGGAGTCTTTAAACCTGAATGGCTGCCAGAAGATATCTGACAAAGGAATAGAAGCAATAACCAGTACTTGTTCTAAACTAAAGGTCTTCTCTATTTATTGGAATGTCAGGTATGTAGAGATCATTTTCAGATCATTTGCTCTTCAAATAGATCCTTAAATGCAATTTTTTTCAGTACTAAGTAGTCTGGCTTGTAAATTGAGTTTCAGGGTAACAGACATTGGTATAAAGCACGTGGTGGAAAATTGCAAGCAAATTGTTGATTTGAACTTGAGTGGGTGTAAGGTACTTGATTCGCAAATTGAATGTTACCTTTTTTCTTGTATGATGCACATCATACTTGTTGTGATTAAAAAGAAGAGACATGTAATTGTGTTATACTTCAATGGCTTTGTAGAAATGTGCTGCACCTTCTGTTTACTTTCTTTCTTCTTCTTTTTTACCGGAAAAAAAACAACTTTTTTATGCTGTCTTAACTTCACTGTAGGGGGTTCTTCACAAACTTTAGTTTTATGTTTGCCCAAATATGCAGAACTGTTGAAGACTTGTTCTAATCCTGTGCAGTTGTTTATGATTGTTTCTTGTGCTTAAATCTGACTGTTTAAATTCAACACAATTAACTCAAAAGTATAGATTTTGGGACTGGTTTGGGTTAACACACAGAACAAGTCAAACATGTTTATAATTAGTATAGCTTGTACTTAATTTTCAACTGTTCATGTTGAATATGCATTATCTCAATGTAATCCATGACTAGAGTAGTTTGATGTTTCGTATGCAGAATATATCTGACAAAGCCTTGCAATTAATTGCTGAAAATTATCAAGAATTGGAGTCATTGAACCTGACTAGGTATGTAACTGATCGATGTTGGTTGTTATTATCATCGATTTTTGGGGATGAAAACTGAATAGATTAATAAAAGGGAATGAGCAAAAAGATTACAATTAAACGTCATCAAATGAAATAGGAAGTGCCATAAATTTAGTTCACTGTGTTATGAGGGATGAATTAAAATTGCAAAAAGAAGTGCTTAAGTTTAAATAAGATCAAGAATAATTTTGCACTAATCCATGTTATGCAACTTAAAGCATCCTCTAGAAGGATATACTTATAAGGTTATGAATTTGATTGTTACTGGTACAAAACTATACTTTCCTGCTATGGTGTCCTTGCTATAAACTTACAATCATCTCGGGATTTCTAGGTGCATCAAGCTAACAGATGGTGGCTTGCAACAAATATTATCCAAGTGCTCCTCTCTACAGAGTTTAAATCTTTATGCTCTTTCCAGGTATCTCTAGATAGTTGTTAATTGTAATTTTAGGCGTTGCAGTTCCAAATAATAAAACCTGTCTTGCTTTACTGTCAGTTTCACAGACAAAGCCTATAAGAAGATATCAAGTCTACCCCATCTAAAATTTTTAGATCTATGTGGTGCGCAGGTAAAACTCTTTTTTTGCTGGACATGCTTTTTACATTCCAAAATTTATCTTAGGTTTTGTAATACCTCGATTTGACTTTCAGAATCTATCTGATGAAGGACTCTCTTGTATAGCTAAATGCAAGAATATTGTCTCTCTCAATTTGACATGGTGAGTAAAATATAAGATAATTCCTGGAAAAATAAGAGAAAATTAGCTCAAAAGCTTCTGTTATTTTTCTATCAGGTGTGTTCGTGTCACTGATGTGGGGGTTGTAACTATTGCTGAAGGTTGCACCTCTCTTGAATTTCTCAGGTAAATTCCTAGCTTAAGCCAGAGAGAGCTGATAATACATGTTTCTGGCAGTTAACACCGACATAAGGAATGCACTCTCTGATTGCTGGTCTTTTCTTTTGTTCCCAGCACTAATGTCAAAATGCATCCCTACCCTGTCCCAATAAAGAATGAATGACAAAGCATGTAAACACTTGATTTTGCAGCCATCTTTAACTGACTGCTCTTCTGGTGCATTTTAAAGATCATATTATTGATTTTAGTCAAGCCTAGCTGGAAGAGTTTGTTGAACATATTGTTCTTTAGTTCTGGTACTGTTTGACAGCTTTGTCAAGCTTGAACTTTGCTCACGGGGAACTGTGCCAGACAAATGTGCCCTGGCCTTGGTCATTCCGCTGCTCCCAGTTTGCCAGTTTTTCAGAAATGGAGGATGATGTTCTGGATGTTAGTATAATTTTTACATAACACAAACTACAGGCTAGGATATCCTAAACACAATAGACAACTGGAAATTTCTTCATATGTGTAGTTAATTTAATATGTTTCATGACAGATGTTGCCATCTGCCTAATAGAATGACAATCAAATTAATGCCTATAAATTTGGTTAAAATTGACGAGCATGATGTCCATTCTGTATTGTTACTCTGATAAAACTCGATCAGCATGCAGCAGTTATTGCAATTTCTCATGCTATACTATTGTTTCTGATGTCATGTTAAAAAATGATGCAGCTTGTTTGGAATAGTTGGTGTGACAGATAAGTGCCTGGAGGTCCTTTCAAGGTTCTGCTCAAACACAGTTACAACCCTTGATGTAAATGGATGCATTGGCATAAAGGTATTGGTTGTTTGTTACTGCGAACAGCCTCAGAGTTTCTCTTGAAGTTTGTGTATTTATAAATTAATAGTCAGAATAATTACCAATGAGCTTGTACCTCACCGATGCTATTGCATAAGCCGGGGGTAAAAAAAAAAAAAAAGGGGGGGGGGGGGGGTGGGGGGGAAGTCAGCAGCATTGCCGTGATACATCTTTCAGATTAAAACTGGAAAATATGTGGCAGACTCCACCGCCTCCTGTCTTATTCCAAATCTATAAACAAGATAAACAACATGAATATTGGTAGTCTCTTTGAAATAGCCAATTCTTGTTTTCTTGCAACTCACAACAAATGCAATAAGAAAAGACGATCTATCTGGCTTGGATCCCATAATATTCCATTACATCCATTATATTCTTGCAATTTGTGCCCTATACTTCTATCCAACAGTGATGTAGCTCTAAGTATCTAGCAATTTATTGCAGAACACAAAATCCTTCCAGTTTTGAATAGCTAGTCCTGTTATATATTACCCAAAGCATTTTTACATACATGCATCATCTATTGGTGCCGGATGATTTGGTACCTATTGTCAGTGGCAAATGGGCCCCTTTAGTCACCATTGCTATTACTTGACTGTTAAAAAATCGTGCAATATGAAGAACAAAGAGATACACCCTATCATGTGGTGAGACTAGGTAGGTCATGATGGGGGAATATGAGAAAAGCATCAATAAGGTTTAATTGAAATTTTGATGTGAATGCTCAAAGCTGGAGGTGCGTGACTGCACATTCAGGTTATGCATCACAGCAATGTGCTGAGATAGATTTTCATGTGTGAAGGAGTAAACCTGTTTTTTTTTTTTTTTTTTCATTCCCTTGATGTTTCTTTCATTTTTATTTTCACAAGCATGCTTATTTTCTTGCAGAGACGAAGCCGTGATGAATTGCTTCAATTGTTTCCTCGATTGAGGTGTTTTAAAGTGCACAGCTGATGTGGTGTTAAGTGGATAGCTTACTATCATCCCTTCTCATCAAGTTGAGTGTCCCACATTGTAGGCCATTTTTGTTTACTTTAACAAAGTTTGCTGATGACAAAGATTAGGATTAGCATATCCATACTGATAAACAGCACATATATATCTCTATGACATTGAACCATGCACTTGTCAGTTCGCTACCACTTTCATGTGTTTAATAGTTTTGCTCGGATCCTATCAATTTCTATAATTTTGCAGGGCATGACTATACAGCGGGTCACAGCAAGGTCATTCCAGATAAAGGTGAAAAGGCCAGGATACGTTATGAAAAATTACAGATGCTTTCAGGACACATTGAATACTGAAGTGTTCGAATCTTACATGTATTACTAAGAAACAGTTTAGAGCCTGAACCTAGACCTCTTACAAATCTGAAATAGCTGTGCTAGATGAAATTTTTTTTTATCAGATTTATCTTATTTAATATCACCTTATTGTTTTTCATCATTTAATATTTCTTTTTGGTCAGAGGATGTTGCATGTTCGCTTGCAGTGGAGTTTGAGTTAGTATCTATTTGATCAGTGGTATTAGTTGCCGCAAAATTTGGGGTGTGATCAAGTGACAAACAATAGGGCTTGCAGATTGGTCGATAGTGGAAAGAGTGATGGAATTACAATACGTGGAGTAATTTCTTAACATGAGCATTACACATTTAATCGACAAGGATTGTATCAAGTGTTATCTTCTTAACCCGCAATGGTGAGAGCTGATGTGATAACAGCAACCATGCTCACTTCAAGCCATTTCCTTTCCTTCATTGTATTGCTTGAACTGGTTTGAACGCCTGTGATGGGGAAGTTAGTCAGTACAAAAGCTAGGTGTGCTGAAAAGAAATGCCATCCACTTTAACACACATTCACGTGATATGATGAAGGTTGACATGAGGTCATTACCTGCAACAACTGCGTTACTCTTATTGCTTGCTGCAAAATCCTCAAAAACTTGAGCATCTGTTGAATTGGGAGCCAGATGTAGCATTTCTGTCAAGAAGGAAAACAATGATACAAAGGAATGATAAACCAAGCAGATCTCGGTCTCAAATTAGCTTGAAACATCTATGTAAGCGTTAAAAAATCATTTGTTTTCGAGGTACCAGGGCATGCAGAAACATTAGCAGGAGCGTGACAAATTGAAGGGAGGCTCAATGCAAGGGTAGCATTGATCTTGAAGCCAAGGTCGGGTTCATTGCGATCCTTAACTATGATGCATAGACACTTCTCTGTCTTGCTAATTTCTTTTCGTAATCCGCCGCAACATGTTGGTGTAGGAGCTTTTGTGTCGCCGCCAACAAAAGGTAGGCATGCTGAGAGGCTAGCCAACTGCTCATTACACTCTCGTTTATCCGCAGCCAAATCTGAGAAGACAAAATTAAACATCATCAAGACTACAATGCTTGAGACCATAACATGAACGACCTCTGAACACATTGTTTTTGCCATGAGAAGGAAGAGCTGCGTCTGATTTTAAGCTTAGCTGAACTCAATGTGATGAAAGTAGTGTTTTCACTGCGAGGTTTTCCGTGTGTGTAGAATTGTTGACCTTTATGGACTTGTACATTTATAAAAAAATACTCTTTCTTACCATTGGATGAAAGTTTATTTATATATCGAGGATGGTAAGCATATAACATCAGAGGCAACCAAGCATTGAGATATATTATTTGTTTAAGTGAAACTCCTTTCGCACGCCCTCTTATTATAAATAAATTCAGTGAGCCAGTAAATATGAAATGTCTGGCTACCTTAGTATATAAAATAAATATATATGTGATCTAATAAATGCATATAATATACATGCCACTCATGACTTAATAAATATATTTTTGTCACTTGACCATCGCATGCCATCATTTGTTAGTAATAGACTAGTTAGGGTGTGTTTGTTTTTGCATTTAAAGAATGTTTTTGAAAAATTTTAATTTTATTCTTTTAAAATTTTATTTTTAAAATTTTAAATAATTTTGATGTGTTGATATTAAAAATAAATTTTAAAATATAATAATAATAAAATATTATTTTAATATATTAAAAACATACTTTTAAAAAAAATCATTACTATAATTTTAAGTTTCGTGAAGAAAATAATAACATCATTCAAATTAAAAAATATATATAGACCAAGTCAAAAGAGTCTACAGATAACACAAACAATAATATCATCTTGGGAAGCATAACTTACCAATAGAAAACAAAAGAAAAGGTAAAAAAAAGGCTATCCAAGACAAAATATTGAAAAGTTTCATTGTTACAAATCCTTATAAAAAGATTCAGATCATATTTAAGAGACATGATGCCAAGATTATCAATACATTGTGATATTTTACAAAGAGTCGGTCTGATAATATCCTCAATTAAATTATTATTATTATTATTATTTTACTTATTGATTTATTTATTTGCATGAAAAATAAAAGCTTAAAAAATCTAAAGATATAAACATTACACGGGGAGTTAATTCTTGTTTAAGATTTTATAATGAGTTTTGGCACATATATATCAGACTCAAAAAATTTGAACCTGACAATTATTTAAGTGCAAGAAAACTTGGGTCGAATAAATATGTTAGATCCAAAAAATTTAAACATAGCAGTCAGCTAAACCTAAGAAAACATGAGTCTGACAAACATGATATACCCAAAAAACATAAACATTATTAAGTATTATAATTATAAAAAAACATAATAAATCGTCATATCTCTTCATCTAGAATAATTGTTCATATTAAGATAACAATTTCCCTATATTTATAAGTGCATATAAGATCTCTTGAGGGACCTACCATACTTATTATCTTATTAATGATATGTAAGAGATATTTATCTCTCATTAATATCGATGAAAGTAGAAGACTTTCCAATCTTTCCCTTCTCTGAAAACAACAAGGTTCAGGATTTCAAGGGATATAAATACCTCTTAAACCATCCAGGCAAAAAGTTGATAACTTTTCATCTCTTAAGATAAAAGATACATAGATTTTACAATATTAATCAATTTAAAATTCAAGAACGAACATCTTTGTTCCTTGAATTTAAAGCTTATTTAAATCATTTATTGTCTTAAGTTATTTTATATCTTTATCATAAATATTCTGATTTTATCCTTGAATGTTATCATTTTTTTAAAATTTCATCTTTTTAGTTTTTTTCTTTTTGATTTGATATTTTTATAGTCTAATTTCATGAGATAAGTTTTTCATTGAATTAGAAAGACAAAACGTAAAGTGAGATGATCACAAAGTAAAACACAGAGAAAAAACATGATTAATCTCAAAGTTTTTAAAATTAAAAAAAGTAAATATTAAATCCATTAGGTAACATTTATCTATTGTCATGGGATAGAAGAGACAATTATTAAATTCATTAGGTAATGTTCGTTTATTATCATGGGACAGAAGAGACATAAACGATGGAGACTAACGAGACAAGACAAAAAAAAAAAGAGATGAAGACAAAATTATGTGTTCTTGTGGTGTACAAGACAAAATGATTGTCCATACATCATGTTTAGTTATGGTAGACAAGACACAATAAAATATGAAAAAATCTACTTTACCTTTAATATGTATTGATGTCAAAACTTACATATTTAAAAAATAATTAGATATTATTTTTTTTATTTTAGTTTATATTGAGTTTTCAAATTAATAATATTATAATAACTTTAGTTATAAAACAAGGACTAAACTGGTGGGATGACCTGAAACTGGGTCAAATTAGGGCTGAACTAGTCCGAGTTTAAAAGAATAAAGAAATGATTAACTCAACCTAACCCGATATAAAACTGAGGTCAATTTAGGATAAAACACGAGTTAAAAACCTATTGACTTTTTAGAAAATAAAATTTGGTCAAAATAAGGATGCTTTAATTAATTTTTAATTTTTTAGGTTATCCAAGCTAACCACTCGTGACATGAACCTTTTTTCGGATTGACTCCCGAGTCAAGTTTTAAAATTATTATAATAAGCACTTTTATTCATACACTTACTTCGGTTAACTCGTGTTTAAAAACTATGTTAATAACAATTTTTATCCTCACATTGACCCATATCAACCCGAGTTGACTCTTCCAATCAGTGACCCGAGCCTTGCCCTGAGTTGACCACCGGATCAAGTTTTAAAACTATGATAAAAAAACTATTTTTATTTTTATATTGACCCTCATGACATGTGACTCAAGTCTTATCCCAGGTCGACCCCTAAATCGAGTTTTAAAACTATGATAATAATCGTTTTTGTTTTGACACTGACTCGGGTTAATCTAACCCGTGACCCGAGCCTTGACTAATGATCAAGGCTTTGCCTTCGATCAACCCCGAGTTGTATTTTAAAACTATGATAATAATCATTATTATCCTTGCAAGTCTTAATAAGACAACTTTGGAATTAAGATTTTTTTTTTATAATTATATTTTAGGAATAAAAAAATATTGTGATTGGAGACATGTCCTTTTTATATTTTCTGTTTTAAAGTATAAAATTAACTTCAAAATTATCTAGAGATAAATTTATTTTTATATCCTTATTGCTGTCTCTTCAACTATATACATTTCTATCTCTACCGTCTCCATCTTTTCTGTCTCAGAATAATAACTGAACGCTATTTTGGAGTCTATGATCTAAGTTTTAGGTTTGGAGGGTTAAACCATGAAACTCGAGTCTATTCAATAGATCATAATCTTAATATTAATAAAAATATATCGTGTTGGATTTTTATTAAAAAATTAGGCCATGTTTTTTTACTAGTTTTCATGGTTATATTCGTTAAGTTATATTAAAATAAATTTTACATGAGTTAACTTTCAACTGGAGTCAGAGAAAAAGTGAGAGGAAAAGATTTTAAAATTCATCTAAGAATTGTATTTAATAAGAATGATAAATATTTTATTGCGATCTGGAATTATTTTTTTAAATCTGAGTTAGTAAACTAGTTTATAAAGAGATGGATTTGTGGGGTGGGTTCGGTTATAATAAGAATAATGTAATTTTTAGACATGAGACATGACAGAACAGCAAGCTAACTAATACTGCACGTACACATTCCCGGGAAGTGGAAATATAAAACCTCAGTATATATAAAACTTACTATTATAGTATTATCACTAAGAGGATACTCTCTCCCAACGAATAACACCTCTCGTTTTGGAAGGGTTCACTTAGTAGCCGATTTTAGATATAGCAGAACACCACCGTTACCACCTCCAACACCACCACACAAACCCACGCGCGTCGTATTTTCATATTATTATTATTATTATTATTCACTCTGCCTTTTTCTCTGTAAAACCCTAATTATCGAAATCTCCCCTTTCTCTCCCTCTCTCAAAAAATTTCAAAAAATTCTCGCTCCCCCTCTCTCTGGAAATTTCTCGATCATCTCCCTAGTCGATCCATCGCTCTCTAAACCCTAACTTGAATTTCACTTGTAATTTCTTGAGATCTGTTGTTTATTTTTTTAATTGGGAAATCTAGGGTTTTTGATTGATTGATTGATTTAGGCTGGCGGGTAATCGGTTCAATTAGATGGCGGATCCGCCAGATAATATCCGCCGATTGATTTTATTATCGATGATAGGGTTACAGTGTGATTAGGAAAGTGAAGTGTAACAAAAAAACTTTGAAGAAGAAAATAAAAGCATGCTGAGCGTGCTGCGTGTGCATCTTCCATCGGATATTCCTATTGTTGGCTGTGAGTTAACGCCGTATGTTGTTTTACGGCGACCTGATAAGGATTTTATTACCGATGATGTGCCCGAGTCTGCCCCTCTTGACGGTCATTTCTTGAGATATAAGTGGTGAGTGATTTTCTTTTGTTTTTGCTCGTAATGGGTTTTCAGAATTTTTGGATTTGGTTGATTATTTTTGTGCATTTTGGGGCTCTTTTAATGTTATTATGTGTGTTTTAAATGGGCCGGAATAGTCTGTTACGCGGGGTTTTGCTGATGCTGTGAACTTTTTTTAAATGTAGAGTGGTAGAGCTAAAGCTTGTGGGTGTAAATAATTGGTACTGTATAATAGGGTTTTATTTTTTTGCTTTCGGTGGTGTCAGTACTTATGTGAAGTGAATTTCATTAATGAGTGTATTCTGGTTCGGGGGACACCTTGAATATGCAAGCAGAGTTTTCTTGCTGGCTTACTTTCGCATATTTTATTATATATGGATTGTATCTGAATATTGTTTTATGGTGTTTAGTGGCTGCTTTAATGTGTCATTCTAATATTTGTCATTCTCATTTTAAAGCGTTTTAGATAACATATCATAAGGCTTAAAATTTCTATTAATACACTGGGGATAAGTCAAATTGCTTGGCAAATTAGACTCCATGAAAACGGTATGTTGCTGTAGCATGGATTATTTGGTTTGGTATTGTGGTGACTTATACGACAAAAAACTAGGGTAAACTGAAAATCTAGGCTATGCAGTTTGTATTTTACTCCCCCCCCCCCCCAATTGTTAGTACCATTGTTGTCAAAGGCGAAAGGCGCCAAGCTTATAAAATGCTTGAGTCGCGAGGCGCATGCCCAAATGAACCAAGGCGATATACTATAAATTAAAAAAAAGTAATATTATATAAATCTAAAATATATACCTTCCCAATTAAGATTAGATCATTATAAAATCAAAAGAAAATATAAAATACCATAACATAGTCATATAAAATTAAAATTTTTTCATCCTTGAAGCAAAATAAGATAATTTAAAGTAGCAAGTAGCCATATAGATTAAAAAGCAAAATTAAATATCGGCTAAAAAAATGGACAAATAGGTCAAAACATAAATCAGTTAAAAAAAAGAAGAAAAATCCTACATAAAAAGAAGAACTTCAAGTAGGTGCTAGCCTTAACGCCTTGCACCCACTCACAAGGCTCTTGTCTAGGCAGCACTTTATTGAAATCAAATGCTCGAGTCTAATAAAGGCGCTGGGGCCTCGCCTTGCCTCGCCTTGCTTGGATCGCCTAGGCGAGTGCCTCAACCCCTCTTGACAACTGTTAGGCACATCATACCACCACGTGGTGAACAGTGAAGAGTCGTAATAGAAAGGTAGGTGTTGAATTACTGATTAGTGATGCAAATGAAAGCTTTTACATTATGCAGTTTTAAAAGTAACTTGGTGAGCTACAAGCAATTATCTTGAAATATTTGACAAGTTGGCTCAATAAAATGATGTTGTGTGTGAGCTGTAACACTTGACGGCCTTTTACAGCTTCACAGGGTGGTATTATACATCTCAAATGTTGGCCATTCAATTTTTTTTTTTTTTTTGAAATATGAGTCAGTAATCCAGGGTTGAAGTTTTTAACCAACAGCAAGTAAACCTAAGAAGAGAAGTGAGAGACATAATTGGTAGTTGGACCACGTGTCTCGGCTTTTGAGTCATGCTTGTCCTCCGGTCCTGCACTTTTCTCTATTTTCTGTTGGGTGGTTGATTGGATAGATTCTAATGTGTCTTTTAAATTTATTAGTGTGGTCAGTTGTTATTGAACTAGTCGATGCACAGTTATTTGAAAACATATTGATGATTTAATGGGAATAGATATATTTTATCAGACAAGTGTTCTGGCGCAAGTGAGATTTGCCATTTGAGATTAATAATAGTTCAAAATGGAAAGAGCTGCAATGCTTCCAGACTTAATTCCTTAAAAAGTAATGTTAATGATTGTTATATACCAATTTGGGTAATTGCATTTAGTAATGATAACTGTTACTATAATTGACTAGTATTATGGTGATCTATGTTGGGTTTTTGCTTCCTGACCTGTATAAACTTCCTCCTGTAGCACTTAAAAAGTAAGAATTTAATGTTACTTTCTTAATTTTCCCATTGGATTTACAATTTAAAGTGCCTTATCCATTATGGGGCAAATAGTTCAATAAAAGTTTTTGGAGGAATATAGTATTCGTTTTTTTTTCCACTACATCAATTAGATAAGTTAATATCCTGGAGGTGTTAGGGTCACCACTTTTATCATTCTTAATTCATGTGCCACATGACTTGGCCTTGACCACTGGCATGGACATGGGCATGAGCCTCTGTTCCCATGCCTTTGTATCTGGCGAGGACCCATGCCTGTGCCCTGCTCTTGTTCTGGGCTCTGATAGCTCTCAGTTCTACTTGCTGATGTGGCAGCTGTTTGGCAGTTATGTGCTGTATGCAATAATAGAGGGAGTGATAATGCACATGCATGCTCAACATGTGTTTTGTTATTTTCTTTGGTAGCTGGCATATGATTTGGAATAAAACCTTGGTATCATTGGTATTTCCCAACATTGCATGCTAATAGTTCTCTTCAATATTTGTGAGAACGTTCTTATAAAAAAAAAGTTTGAACATATATAAGATCTGGACTAGATTAATCTGGTTAATGGAAAAGCTTTTAGATTTTGTCACCAACTTAAGATATGCATGTCTTTACTTTTCCTAAAACATGGTGACTTTACGGTTTAGGATTTTTAGCTGGAACTTCGACCATTTTTTTCATCCTTTTTGTTTCCTCCAGGAGGTGTTTTTTTGACAAAAAATGTGTGACCTGTATTGTTAGCTTTATTGACATTTTTGCTTTATGGTGACACATTTGAGTATGATAATTGTAAGCTGTCAAGCAAAATATGCTTAGCTAGGTGGGACCATTTGTAGTCGGTGCAGAAAACAGAGAGAGTACCCCGTGGTCAATATAGTTAAAGGAGAAATAAGGAAACTTAAAAATGGAGTTGCATTTTGAATGGTCAAAAGAATATCATAATTAAATGTAATGTAGAGCCAATTATGGATAACTTATGAATGGATTGAAACAAATCTTTTTTGACTTGGTAAATGACTTAGTAGTAGCAGCAAAATAAATTGTAAAAGAACCGATTAAACATCAGTACTTTAATTTAGCATATTTACACATTTGTTAAAGTTTAGCTTTTTGATGGAATTGCTGTTTCATGCTTGTGATTTGGTTGAACTTTAAGGTGCATCCTCTGACTGGGCATCATTGCACCTGTACCTTAGTTACAGGATGATTTGAAACATAGAAGTTAGTCTTATCTTAGTTTGATATGCATCACCCTGTTTTTGGGCTTGTTTGCAGGTATCGGATACAGAGTGATAGAAAAGTTGCTGTATGTAGCGTACATCCATCTGAGCATGCTACACTGCAGTGTATAGGTTGTGTTAAGGCCAAAATACCTGTTGCCAAAAGTTACCATTGCTCTCCCAAGTGTTTCTCTGATGCATGGCAGCATCATCGTGTTCTACATGATCGAGCTGCAAGTGCTGTAAATGAAAATGGAAATGAGGAGGAAGAGTTGTTTGGGCGTTATAATAGCTCAGGATCTGGAGTTCTTAATACTAGTTTATCTGGTTCTGCATCAAGTGCTAGCTTGACAAATGGTTCCACGCCCTTGTATCCTGCGGCGGTGACACAGAGGAGTGGTGAAACTTGGTTTGAGGTTGGGCGTTCCAAAATATATACACCATCAGCTGATGATATTGGCCATGTTCTCAAGTTTGAATGCGTTGTGGTAGATGCAGAAACTAAATTACCTGTAGGACATCCAAACACACTATTAACTTCCCGTGTCATTCCAGCCCCCTCCCCAACTCCACGTCGTTTGATCCCAGTTAGTGGACATGATGCAATGGTGCCTTTAGATTTGGATGGTCGTATCTCATCAACTGGAACCTTTACTGTGCTCTCATACAACATTTTATCTGACGTGTATGCTACAAATGAAACATACAGTTATTGTCCTTCATGGGCTCTTTCTTGGCCATATCGTCGACAGAACTTACTGAGGGAAATAGTTGGCTATCGTGCAGACATTGTTTGTCTTCAGGAGGTAAGACAGGAAATGAATATCAATTTCATTTATCAGTCAGGATAGTGAGCGGAAATTTTAAAGTTGATTTTTTCTGTTGAAGTTCTTAATCTCGTCAGAAAATGCAAGTGAAAGTGATAGACAGGGGATAGATGATTGGACTTCTTTCATTCTTTTCTTTTTGGCTGCCTTGCTATTGCTTTTGTTTCTTTAGGTTTGGCTAAGTAAAATAGTTGGACTCTTAACTGGATTACTTATTCTAGCAATGTTCTAGATGAAAAAGACTGATAAAGGCCTTGCATGAAAACTATTTGTTAGTGAGCTCACTATAATCTATGATGCACATGACAAGAGGTATGGTAGCTTCCTGGAAAATTGAGTCTTGCATAGCTAATTCTTTGTTTAATGGTTATATTCATCAATGGAGAAGGGAGATAATCTTCTGCCTATTCAGGGAAACTTAAACAATTTTTTCCCCTGCTTTCAGGTACAGAGTGATCATTATGAGGAATTTTTTGCCCCTGAGCTGGACAAGCATGGTTATCAAGCCCTATATAAGAGAAAAACTAACGAGGTTGTTAAACTACTCGTTATCGTTGCTATTCATGTATCAAGTTCAATATTCATAATTAATGCTTAGTCTTGCTATTAATTGCAGGTCTATGCTGGAAATACCCATACAATTGATGGTTGTGCAACATTTTTCCGCAGAGATAGATTTTCACATGTTAAAAAATATGAGGTTTGAAAGTCCTTTGGACGTGGGGGTATGTTTTTGTGTATTTTTTCTTTGTTTTTTTTTTCATGCATCAAAGGGTCACTTGTTTGCAGGTTGAATTTAATAAGGCTGCTCAGTCTTTGACTGATGCGCTGGTTCCAAGTGCTCAAAGAAAAACTGCTCTAAATCGATTAGTTAAGGTTAGTGTATTGCAGTTGATTTTGTTGAAGTTTTGCAGGTGCGCGAGGAACTTTTTCCATTTTATGTTGGCCTAGTTATCTCATGTAAATTCTTTTATACTTGTAGGATAATGTTGCATTAATAGTTGTTCTGGAAGCAAAATTTAGTAATCAAGGAGTTGATAATCCTGGGAAGCGGCAGCTACTTTGTGTTGTAAGTGATCTTGTTCTTATTATTGTGTCAAATAGTGATGCTATTTCGGTCCTCATAAAGAGGTTGTTTCAGCAGTCGTGCCTTGTTTTCTCATTAAAAAATATTTTTTTTCTTCATGCTAAATAGTATGGCGTCTCTGTCATAATTTGCTCACGAGGTCTCTAATTGATGGTGCGGATATGATACTTCGTCTCTTATTAAATGTCTGTGCTGTATTTTTTAACTTTTTAAATTTCCTTGAGGTTGGTGCAAAACATAAGATAGTTGCTCCAATTTTTATGGATGAATAACTTTTCTGTTTGTAATTGCTTTTGGATTCCTTTTATCTTGCAATACAGGCAAATACACATATAAATGTTCACCAGGATTTAAAGGATGTCAAGCTTTGGCAGGTTCTTATTTATTTCTCCATTTTATGTGTAAATTTCTTTTGATTTATGTTTGTAAACTTGATGATTGATTTGTGATTTCTGGTTTGTGAACTTAGGTCCTTACTCTCTTGAAAGGATTGGAGAAAATAGCTGCTAGTGCTGACATTCCTATGTTGGTGTGTGGGGATTTCAATTCAGTTCCTGGAAGGTTGGTCTGCTGTTATGAACAGTTTTATCACTTATAGAAGATGATGCGTTTGCATTGTGCATGTTTGGTACATTCAATAACTAAGGTTACTGTTGAACCTGGTTGCAGTGCTCCCCATTCTCTTCTTGCAATGGGTAAGGTGGATCCATTGCATCCGGATTTAGTAGTAGACCCTCTTGGAATCTTACGGCCTCACAACAAGCTTACACATCAGCTGCCGCTGGTAAAATGTCCTCTGATAAGAGACTGGTCTCAGTATATAGCTTGCACTAAATTTCTTTCTGGAGATTTTAGGGAAATCAAAATGCTGGTAACTTTTAGCTAATATTTTATATTTGAAAAAGAAGGCCAAGAGGAAGGCTTGTCTCTTGTTTCTGGGGTGGTGGGATTTAGGCAAGGTTCGTAATGTCTGCTCTGCTTGTTGTGGTCTGTGCTGGTAGTGATATAACTAATATTGCAGGTCAGTGCATACTCATCTTTTGCAAGAGCGGGCGTTGGTCTTGGTTCAGATCAGCAGAGGAGGAGAATGGACGCGACAACAAATGAACCCTTATTTACGAATTGCACTAGAGACTTTATCGGTGCCCTAGATTATATATTTTACACAGGTTAGCTTCTTTGCAACACATTATTCTTTCTTATCTTTTGCCGTGCTGTTGACTCCTATCCTAATTTGGTCATGCTATTTGAAATTTGATCGTTGTTTGATGCAAAGCTTAGTAAAATGGGATTCACAGTTGTTTTTTCCCTCTCAGCGGACTCTTTAATGGTGGAGTCTTTGTTGGAACTATTGGATGAGGAAAGCTTGAGGAAAGACACAGCCCTTCCTTCTCCAGAGTGGTCTTCAGATCATATAGCACTTCTAGCTGAATTTCGTTGCAAGAATAGACCAAGACGTTGACACAACAGGTAGCAAATATGAGTTTTGTTGCTGAATTTCTTTCTACCTGTTTTTATGGATTTTTCTCTTCCATGGTTTTTGGTTTTTTCATGCGATATGGATGTCAGCTTGTGGTTCCTTGAGGCCTGTGCTATTATAAGAACCTGCAATATGTGTTTTATGGAAGGGCTTGACAGAAATAGTTGCCTTAAATTGGTGCATCTAAGTGAATGGTCATCAACTGCCTTTTAGCTAAATTCAAGGAGATTGCTCAGTCCCAGCTTGAGCCTTTGGGACATCACTGTGTTGCTGAATTTATTAAAAGAAGTTCCTCATGAAGAGGAAATGCCTGTGTTTACATCCTCAATACTTTTTGGGCACTCGGGCATGGTTTTTTTTTTTTTTTTTTTTTTTTTCTAACAGATATAATAAAAGATATGTCAAGGACTATCTAGTCCTGGACTTGCAACTCACAACTCATAGTCAAGAGCTATGCAAATCAAACATGTGGCGGTTTACTTTCCATGCTATAGCAGGGTAGAATTGGTGGTTCATTCAAAATTAAGTGTTAGATTGTTTGAAAATTGGAGCCTTTATTTTAGCCACTACCTTTGTGATATGTAGTGCTTGATTGAAAGAATTTCTGATTTGTATGATGAGTTTTAAATACTGGACCATCTAATAATCGCAATGTGGTCAGTATAGGGGTTTTGGATTTTGAAAAACCGTGTTAAAATGCTTTTCTTTTCTGCTGGTCCTAGAATGAGAATTTAAATGCACCTTCTCTTCTGTGTGTGTTTGTGTTTTGCTATTGTTTTGAATGATGGTTAAATGGTTGATTAGTTGCTGTTGATGTGGGCAGGATTAGAGATCCCAAGGCAATGACCTGCAGATATGGATCGATTTAAGCTATTGTAAGAATCGTAGATCATGGTTAATATGCTCTATTCTAGGTGTCTCCTAGTGGGGATCCTTGCTATGATCTGCTTTGTATCATGTCACCTTTGTCTCATAGAAAAGTTATGCCTCGTTCAATTGCTGTTTTCGTTGCTGATAGAATGCCCTGTGGCATAGTCTGTCATTATCCTGTACTTATAAGTTCCCGGCAAAGCAAGCGGTTAGTGGCATGCTATTGCATGTGCCCCCTTAGGTTTTTGGGTTTAATGATCGTTTTGTCACAGTTCCTTCTTTTTCTCTGGTTTCTGAAAGGAATAAAATTCTCAAGTTTTTCAGCCTTTGTTTCTTACCACACGGACTCCATGACAAGTTTTCAGCTTCAGGAGTAGAAAGATTTGGGGCATCCTACTTTTCTCCTGGTATTCATTAGATGGAGTCACCGGCCGGACACCTTAACACCGATGAAGTGCCTGAGTCCTTGATGAGCTCGGTAGTCACCGTTTCTCCAAGGAAAAAAGAATGTGGTTATGTAACCAGTCAGTGGAGAATTGAGGAAATTTGAAGGATAATATAGAATCTTCACAACTCGCAGCTGTAAAACGAAAGGTATCCTTGGAAGGAATGAAATTCCGTGAGTACCACTAAAAGGAGAGAACTCTTTGGTTCTTGAAAAGTACATTTATAGATAATATATAGTTATAATGCAAGAATTTTATTAGTTTGAATAATATGTGATGGTAGAAGAGCATGTTAAAGATCTTAAAAAAATACGAACATAATGTATATAATGATGCATGTAGAAGCTCAACGGACACGGCCCTTCAAAATATAATGATAAATGAGCTACTGATCTCATTTGAAGTAAGGGGTATTTTTGATATCGAGATACATCATGTGCAAATTAGGTAATCTTATATAAGTTTGGATGAAAAAATAAAATAAAATGACATTAAAAAAATCCTTTACTAAATTAAATTGACAAAATTAAAGATATAAATTCAAATTAGATAATTGCTCCATTTTGTACAGACAAATTGAGCCATTTCCTCCCAATAAAAGTTTGCCTCCAGAATTTTTAGTTGAAAATTAGTTTATTAGCAGGTGTTCTGCTGTAAATTGAGTCAAGAAAATCTTGAATATGAAAAAAAAAAATATATTAATGTTGTAAGGAATTATTTAACATTATTATTAAAACCGAACAAATGAATTAGCCTTGAAACCTCTTGAACTAATTCCCTGCGTAGCTAAATTTTAAAATTAATCCATATGAGATTTGTAACAGTGTGATGTAGTTAATTTGATGAGTCTTAAAGAATACTGGATGACTGGTAAAATATTGTGCTGTCTTTAATTTTTTTTTTCAAGATAACATCTTTTTTTATTTTTGAATATTGAGACGACGACCTATTGGATTGATCTGGGTTTCACAATGTAATTTGCCAAACCGAAACCTGGATCATGAAATCCACTGGGTTTAACAACTTTATTTTTTTAATCTATTTTTTACATGATGATATAATATCAAAAATAGACTCTCGCAAAATTGAGTACCAATCAAATTCTAAAATATTTGTTTGAGATTATGATAACTTTATAGAAAACAAATTGAAATAAATTATAAAGAATAATTCAAAATCAACAAAAATATTGAAGGATAAATTTGAAAAAAATAAATCATAAAGGATTCAATCAGAAAAAAAATTGAAATATAGAATTTAAAAAAAAGGAAAAAAGGGGTCAAGATGAAACCTCATGACTAAACTTCTTGTCTAATTTGAGTTTAAAATTAATTTATGTGAGAGTTGCTCCAACATTACTCAATTGACTTGGCGGTTTCAAAGACAATATATATGACAGATAAAAAGTATGGTTTGACTTTAAAAAAATTTCAAGATGATATATATATTTTTTTAAATATTAATACGGCGATATATTGAATCGACCAGGGTTTATGGGCTTGACCTGCCAAACTCGCCACTCGAATATTGATTCCATTAGGTTTATTTTTTTTAAACTACGTTTTAATTAATGATATGACAAAAAAAATAGATGCTTGCAAAATAGAACACCAACCAAATACCAGGATATTTATTTGAGATGACAATAACGTAATAAAAAACAAACTAAAATAAATTATGAATTTCAATTTAAAATCAACAGAATGTTGAAAGATAAAATAAAAAAAAATAATCAAAAGAAAAAAAATTAAAAGAAAGAAGAAAAAAGTTTCAAAAAATTCATTATTTATATGAACAGTAAAGGAGTTGAATTTCTCTCGGTTTTAGTTTATAGTTAACTTTTCTCCTGGTATTATCTTTTAAGTATCATGTTATTTGTTTTTTTTGAAATTGTCCACCAATTACAAATTAACAAAATATAGAATGATGAAATTTTAAAAAAAAACACAAAAAATTAATTGAAAAAAAAAGCAAATGGAATTTAAACAATTTTTTTTAAAAAGCAGGCTAGTTCCTCTACTATTTTTTTTCCAAATTCTTTTAGTTTTTTTTGTTAACTTTTCTCTTGGTATTATTTTATAAGTATTATTAGATTTTATTTCTATAGAGAGAAAAAACATAAAAATAAAAAAGCTCAAAACTCAATAACTTAATATCAAAGAATAAAACCGAAAAATAAACATTGAAAAAAAATAATAACCTAAAAAAAGGAACAATATAAAGAATGAAGACCAAAACTAAATAAAAAATATAAATTAATATGATGTTTAAGGAAAAAATTAAAAAAAAAAGATAAAAAAACCAATTAAAAGAATGGAAACCAAATTTGGATAAAAAACTAAGTAAAATCAAATGTTGAGGGATAAAATTGAAAAAAAAATAAAAATATAAAAGGTTAAAAAAGAGCAATTAAAAAAATGAGAATCAAAATTAAATAAATAAATAAATAAAATAAAATGCCGAGGGAAAAATTAAAAAAATAAAAAAATAAAAAAAGGATAAAAAACAACAATCAAAAGGATAATTACTATATTTAATATAAAAATTAAATAAAACCAAATGAAAAGAAATGTAATTGAAAAATAAATATGAAAGATGATGTTGAAGAAAATCAATTAAATGCTTAATCGAAGGAGAAAGTTGAAATTGAGAGTAACAAAAAGCCTAAAAATGAAGAATTAAAGAACCAAGGACTGAAATGAAAGCAATGAAAAAATCAGAGGGTTTATGGTAATTCAGTCAGGGGCAAAATTGAAAGCAATTAAGAGAAAAAAGGTGAAAATTGGTGGAAAATAAATGGACAAAGTGTTGAAGTGTAAAAGGCGCTGGAATGAGATGACAAAATTTGAAGTTCAGGTGAAAACCTAATTTTAATTAAGGAACAAAAACGACATTGTTTTCTATTAAATGAAATGGTGCATTTTGTTTAAACTGAGGAATAACACGATTTGAACATTCAAGGAAAACGACACCGTTTTGTTCCTTAATCTGGGGATTTTCTGGGCAGCAAAAACAACTGACTCTCGTGTGATCTTCAAGTTTAATTTTCGATACTAATTGATTTTATTGACCACTCAAAAACACAAGAAACATGTGCTCCAGCATGCAAACTGCAATTATTACTTAAAATATCATGATTTAATCCTTCGAATCCACTTCAGATCTCGAGCCAAAGACACTCACTCAATCAACATCTTTTCCATATCTTAAACCTAATTTTTCATTTCTTATACAAGATCCAGCTTTCAGAATTATTCATCTTTGTAAACATCCAAACTTATTTGCATCATAAAAAAAACTTTCAAGCCTAAAAAATAGCATTTTTTTTGTATTCTATCATTGTAAAACATAAACTTGTCTTTCTTATTCGTTTTTTTAAAGAGGAAAAAGCTAAAAATATTTCACATTTTAAGAATTCAATTTTTTTAAAAATATTTATGCATGCATATTTGGATTTAATAACATGTTTATGCATCAAAATTTAGATAAAATCAAAAAGCCCATTGAACTGACATATCCAAGTTTCAAAAGCTTAATTATCATTATTAATATGGGTCCAAAACCCAATTATCATCATCGATATGGGTCAATACTTATTTTTGATAATTTCGACATGACTTTTTTTTAAAGGATATATGTTTTTTAAAAAATAACCAAAAAATAAAAATTAAAGAAAAGACTAAAAAGAATTAGGATAATCAACGACAATAAAAAAGATAAATTTAGAAGAAAGCACAAAAGTAAAAATAGCCTTTCATAAGAAAGGATGCTATAAAAGTAACGTCGTTTTTCTCTTAAGTATAACCAACTCCTTACTTGATTCTTTGGAACTAGTGAACATTTTAGAATTCATAGTTTCCTCTAATTACTAGGTGTTGACTCCTAATTTTCCACGAAATACATATTTACCTCTGCCATGACATCCACTGAGGTGCGACAATAATAATTAATGGATCATGAAAAAACATTATGTATTTATTAGTTTGGTATATAAACTAGTTGTGGACTCGTGCTATGTTGGAAGCCTAATTTGTTTTCTTGCAACTTAGATCATAGAACTGACTGGATCAAATAAGTTGATTTTATTTTAATTAAATAATAAAACATAGGCAATAATAGCAGATGAACCAAATTAAATAAAAGCACACACAATAACCTAGAAAAAAAATATTTTTCCAAACAAGAATAAACGATGTAGCTCAATTCTCAATACCTTAAATACGAAAGGATGAAGTTTGGTAAAAAAAACACCTAAAAAATTTAGACCGAGTCAACTCGAGTTAGCATGACAAACCTATAACCCCTTTAATCAGAGTTGAGTCGACTCAGGTCATCTCGTCAAACCCGTGGTTTGGGTCATGAGAAGGGGATAACTTGATAGAAAAGAAAACAAAGAAAATCATAAAGTTTTTTTTATTTAAAAATAAGATTAATGTCAACTCGTATTAACTTTTGAAACTCATGACCTGAATCATTAGATTGAAAGTGCCCTGCTTGGAAAGTCATGAAACTTAATTCCTAATAAATTAAATTTTGAAGGATAAAATTGAGAAAAAAAAATTCAATTATACAAAAAGATTAAAAACAAAGCATATCAATCAAAAGAATAAGGATCAGAATTGAAATATGAAATACAAATAATTTTTTGATTGAATGTAGAGATTGAAAAGAAAAATCAATTTAACCAAAGGCCCAAAAAAAGAAAAAAAATCAAAAGAATAAGGATTACATTGAAAAAAAACATATCACAAATTGGAATTGAAAGATGAAGTTGAAAAAAATCAAAGTTTTACAATAGTGCCAAAAACAAAAATTATAAATCAAGTGAAGAAGGACCAAAATGAAAATCCTCTTAAATCAGAGGATAATGACCAACATGAATTTTGAGGGGATGAGAGAGAAAAGAGGGGAAAAAAGAAAATGTCGATGATGAAAAACTATGCCACCATCGACTATATGCATCGCTCTAAAAGGAAGAGGAAACAATGACATTTCCAATAACATGTAGTATGGGTATTTGGCTATTGAGAGGCACCATAAGCACTGCTTGAAAGACGCGAACGCCTCTCACTGGGTAACACGAGCCAACCATCTTTTTTTTTGTTTTGTTTTTTTTAATATTTATACAATTATCAAATTGTGCCTTTGTTGACCTGAAAATAATGAAAAAAACACTGTCAAAATACGATATATTCCCTTGAGGCCAATTTTAATTTTTTAACTTCTAATGGTACTTTGGTCATTTCATTATGTTTTTGTTTTTTTATTTAATTTTCTACATTTATGAAAAATATTAAATTACCCCTAAGCCAACCTAATAATAATAAAAAATATTGTGAAAATATAAAAAAAACCTTGGAAACCAGTTTTAAAATATTTCCTTTTAAAGGCATTTTGGATGTTTCACTATGCTTTTCACTACCAATTTTCACTACAAAAAAATTGATAAATACAAACGAAAATACAGAGGGAATTATAGTGGGAAAAAAAAATTAAAACAAAGCAAAAAAACGATGATGTGTCATTTATACCAACAGAATTATCGACAGAATTTATTCCATCGGTAAAATCGTTGGTAAACCTTGACCACTGTTCATCATGTCAATTACAAAGGGAATCACCAACAGAAAATTTTGTTGGTATTTTTCAAAGAGCTCTGGAACTGTTCACTTCCTAATTGCACTGTTAATTCATATTCTTCATAGACAAAATCATCGACGGATTGAAAATTCTTTGGTGTTATTTGGTGGTTTTTTGAAAATTTTTGATTAAATTAAAAATTTAAATTAAATATTACAGACAGAATCACCAGCGGATTGAAAAGTTGTTGGTGATATTTGACGGTTTTTGAAAATTTTTGATTAAATTAAAAATTTTAATTAAATATTACAGACGGAATCACCGATAGAATGATTAAAAATATTAATATTTAATTATCCGTTGGTAAAACCGTCGATAAAACGCCCCAATACAAAGCTTAGAATCCCTAATTTCACAACAGACAAGGCTCCTTTGTTCTTCTTCTTCGATCTTCCCCATATGTAAAAAAATATCAATATCCATTTCTTTCTCTTCTTTTCTCTTCTCCTCCATGCTCAGGTATGAATTCTTCTCAGTTTTTTTAATTAATATACTTTACGTATTTTTTTCTCTTCTTAGAGTGTGTTTGGTATTGCTGTAGCTGTTGTGGTTGTGGTTTGAAAAAAATTGTTTTATATAAAGTACTTTTAGTTGAGATTGGTTTGAAAAAATATATGTTTGGTTAAAACTATGGTTGAAATTGAGGTTGAACAAAAAGTAGTTTAATGTGTTTGGTTAAGAATGCTTTTGAAATTGAGATTATAAATAATTTTAAAAAATATATATTAATATTTATGGTTTTTAATTTAAATATTGTAGATTTAACTATTGCTATTACATCATGAAATAAATCATACTTTATATAAAAAAAATTTATTGTTCCATTAAACTATCTATAATTCCATTACATACAAAATTCATCCGACAAGAACTACAATTTCCATGATTCTTTGAGCGTGCAATAAAATTTGGTAAAATATTACCAGGAATAAAATTAAAATTACAGTACTAATCAATTTAATTCACCTTAAACTAATTTTTTTAAAAAAATTACTGTTCACATTCACGTGAACAGTGCGAGTGAAATTAATTAACTGCACTGGTTTTTCAAAAAAAATATTAACTAGCTTTTTGAAATAAAATAAAATAAATAAACTGTTCATGTACAGTGCAAGTGAATATATTTCACTCGCACTGTTCGCTGCTTTTTTGAAAAAAACAAAATTCGCACTGTTCACTTTAGTGAACAGTGCGAAGGCTACACTGTTCACACCGGCTGCACCTGCTTTCATTTTCCAGTGTTTCAAACGCATAATTTGGTGGGACCCATGAATAGTAATTTATCTTTTTTTTTTTTGTTACCAAACGTTGTTGCATCTGCGTTTTAAGCAAAACGCAGACGCAACAACGTAGACAAACACTCTCTTAGCTTCTCTTACAATCACATTACGGTAAGATTTTTTTTTTCATGTTATTTTTCACTATATTTGTTTTTTTATTTTTTTAATTCTTTTTATTCTTAATAATTGTATGAATATTGTTGTAGGATTTTTTTTTTCATATGAGATCAATTTTTAGTTGATTTATTTATAGGATTTTTAAATTTTTAGCAAATCGCAACTTTATTTTTTTCATATGAATTATTTTAGTTGAATTTATTTTTTCGTGTTATTTATTTGTTACAAATTTGTTTGAGTTGATTTTCTTCTTCTTTTTCCCAAGCGTTTTGAATATTATAGAGTGTTGATTTATATTAATTTAATTATTTTATAGTTTTGTAAAATATATATATATTTTTAAATATTTTTAAATAATTACCGATGAAACTACACACGGTATTTTTCTGAGGGAAATACTGACGGAATGAAGCGGGTAATTGTTTTTTTTACGTTCCTTTTCCGTCAGTAAATCTATTTGTAATAATATTTTTTTATTACCAATGGACTTACCGAATGACAAAAAATTACCGACAAAAGATTTACCGACAGAGTATTTCCATAGTTGATTTTATTGGTAAATTAATTACCAATGGAATGATAATACAAATACCGATGGAAAATTCTGTCGGTAAACATAAAGATTGTGGTAGTGTTTGAAATGAAAAAAAAAAATTTATTTGTCACCGATCAATTTAGTAATGACTAATGCACCTTGTTAATTGACATCATTGCCTCCAATAACTAGTTTAATATTTTTAGGTGTGAAGGGAAAAGATGTCATTATATTATTCAAGTGAACAATGCAGATGGGTATGTGTGTACAATGTTTTTCCAAGACTGGTTAAGTTTTGTTTCCGAGTTAATTAGTTAATTAAATCTACTTAATAATTTGAAATTACATTGGTTATGTGATTCTTCTTAGTCATATAAAAGTATTTTCAATTTTTTCATTTCCGGAAGTTCACCCCAAATTTGGATATATATATATATATATATATATATATATATATATATATATATATATATATATATATATAATGGGTTTTAATTACAGAAAAGAAGAAGAAGAAGAAGAACCTTGATTATGACTTCTAGGAAATCAAAGAACTGTGAAAGATCTTTTTTTTTTTTATACTGACGGTGAGGACCACCATCACCAGCAGCAGCAGGTGAGGACCACCATCACCAGCAGCAGCAGCAGCAATAACAACAAAAAAAAACACATAACAATACTTAAGTTCTGTCTCTTTTTCAGATCTAATTTTTCTTCTTCTAGTTTTTTTTGTTGCTGCTATTGTTCCCTACTGAGATGAAGGAGAGAAAGTGCAGTCTTGGTTGGTATAGGTGTATCCCCATCTTTGAAAAAGACAATAATACCCTCTCTTCGTTGAGAACACACTTGGAGAACAAGGAATAAGAGAAAGAGGCAAGTATAAAAGGATAATACACGCACAAAAGATATAATAATAATAATAATAATAAACATACTCTTAAGAAAGAGAACTGAGTTAATTGTTGGAGAGGTGACCAGAAATCAATTTCCAGTCTGGTCTAATCTTGCTTTTACAGGTATACCAACATCTCAGGCCGAGAATTCTCTAGTTTTCACAACAAGGCAGCAGCAACACATGCAGGATAAGATATATTATGGTGCTGTGCACTTTCCTTCCTACCTTTTTCTTGCTTGGTTCTAAGATTTTCTCGGTTATTGATTGGCAGGAGAGGTGATATGATTCACAAGATTAAACTTGTTTGAAACAGGAATTTCTTTCCTTCTTCAGAATTTAAACAAAATTTCTTCGAAGGTCAACCTTTCCCCGTAATCGTAAAGCAACTTCTAGCTAGGCAATTCGCTTAGAATTCTCATTACTTTCCTCGTAACATTGATTACATTTAATCTGACTTGACTGCCTATATATTTTATTAAATCTCATTAATTACTTGATATTTATGAAAATTTGATTTATTGGGTTGAGCATTAACATTTGTTTTTTTTTATTTTCATTTTAAGTGACCAATCAATATGTTTATATCATAATTATGTGTGTGATATATATTGCTTCTCCATCCAAAAAAACTTAACACTCAATTTTAAGGATATTGAAGTCTTAACGGAACTTATTTGTCATTACTAAATTGATTAATAAAAAATATGTTTTTTTTTCATTTTAATTACACAGTAAAACAACTAATTAAAAATACCATTAGAAATAAAAAATTTCATGAGCCATGAATTAAGATACAAAGTTTGTTCTTTTTTGAAAAAAATATTTTTCCCCATGTTATCTTAAATCACTTTTTTTTTAAAAAAATTTAATCCATTTACTTTGTTTTTTTTTTTTGTCTAATTAAAATAAAGTCAGCTTATTCAATCCACTAGAGTCTATGATATGAGTATCATATTTTTCTTTCTTTTTCTAAACACGCTTGTAGTAGCTAATCATCATTTTTATGCAAAAACAATAATCCAACCCCATAGCGAAACGCGAACACCAAGACTAGTTTGTGTGTGTACTAATTAAAAATATTATATGTCACATGGGAAATCTTAGTGAACTATAAGTTAAAAGGGGTGAAATTAAAAAAAAAAAAATCATCTTCTAGTCTTATGATTACTCGAAATCTTAACTAGTCTTCAGATATTCTAGGTAAAAGGTTGATTATATACTAGGAAAGATATAATCACTCTACTTATTCTACATAAAATAAGTTACATTGTTATTTATTTTAAAACGAAATATGTTCATTATGCCTGGGGATTGCATAAACCTAATGTTTTTATTTTAAACTTAAACTAAAAAGTTGTATATATTGGTTTGGGTCCAAAAAGGCACAATCCCCATTTTGACGAAAGTCAATGTTGGACCTAATATAAAAGTGTAGTCATGAATGTAAATATTCGGTAATTAACATCTAAGGATAGAAGTCGAGAACATACCATCTAATCCTGGGCTGAAGTTCTTGACATATATGACAACAAATAGAAAATGGAAACAACATAATAAAAGACATGCATATTTATCCACTAATTTCACTACACGAGAATCTACATCCAATTGATAGGAATTGATAAGGATAATGGATCATTTAATCATAGGTTGAGTTCTAGAATAACAGATAATGAATACTAAATATATAAATAATAATGAGTACTAAAAATATATATAAAAAACTCATCATAATTTTATAGTATCTAGAATTCCTACCTCAACATTAATTATCAGTTTGGTTAATAGCATCACAACTAAACATTTATGAAGGTACTATGTGTGAAATCGAGTTGAACCCCTCCAATTGCATTCTCAAGGCTTGTTATGCAGGGTGCTTGGAACAATTCAATGGCCATGGGCAATGGGCACACATGGATCCTAAGCTTCATAGTGTGTGCTTCTATTATTGCCCTTGATGTATCTTGTTTCTTCATTAATTTGGTTACATTTTATGAGAGGGACAGAAAGGGGAGACATGATTAATTAAAAGAGACAAATTACATGACAGTCACGACTTGATTTTTTTTTTTAGTTTAACGTGAGTGTCCGGGCTAACTTGCGTACACCTCGACTAATCCTACGGGCCCTGAAGTTAACGACCATGTAAGCTTCCAGTGGCTATCATATTAGCAACCATATGACTCGAACCTGAAACCACGAAGGGACCAAGTTTTTACCACTAGACCACCACCTAGCTAGATAAGTTGATTTTAACCCAAGTCATTCTGCAGACTGTCTTCCGAGCCAATTATTGTTGCTTTGTGTAAGACAACACGTATAGATGGCAGTGAATGATAGGAAGAGCAAAATCAAAAAACATTTCGCTGATTTTGTACCAAAATACTGCATCCCTTTACATATGAGTGAAGACTCATCTTATGCCATCATGACGATGCCCTAGATCTAAAGGTGCCTGAATACAAACATTTCGCTGATTATGTACGTGCCTGAATACAAACTCCGGCATTGTGACACAGCAGTATGGGAATGCATTACATTGGAGGTTGCTTGCAATAATATGTGCAAGAACAGTTGGCATTCCTACACTCTCCTACCCCTAGAGGTTCCTGGGAACACTCTTGGTTACATTTCTGCAAGTCACATCTGTTCATGCTTAGCAGCTTGTGGCACGTGTGCTCTGGCATCCTCGCCGCATTGGCCCCATGGATTGCCCTGGCATGGCTAAACTCAGCTGCCAATATGAAAAGAAAAAAAATTGAGTGGAACAAAGAAGCATGAATGCCTAACCTCCCAAATGCCATAGGTCCAGCAGTTTATGGCATGTTAACATGATTTGTTGATTTTAACATCTATTTCTGCTTTAATTGGTAATCTGCCAAACTCACACACAATGTAATGGAAGAACATATGTGAAATGATTAATTATTTGTAGGGTGATAAGAGAATAACCTGAGACTAGCAGGAGCAGGAGAGAGAAGAGTGCATAGGATATCCTCATCGTTCAGGCTTCAGCTTGATCTTGTAGACTCAGCTTCTTCTTGGTTGGAAGAGAGGGGAGAGAATAACCTGAGACTAGCAGGAGAGAAGAGAGAAGAGTGCATAGGATATCCTCATCTTTCAGCATCAGCTTCAGATTGATCTTGTAGACTCAGCTTCTTCTTGGTTGGGAAGAGAGGGGGGGTCCTCAAGCTTAATGTCTTGGTTGTATGGTAAGATTCTTTCACCATGAATAAAGGGTTCAAAACTTCAAATCATTTCAAATCACTAGCTAGTGAATATTTTCTTCGAGAGAATAATGTCTTAGATCCCCAAGTCCCTACTGTAGTGCTCGTGACAGGCTTGCTGTAAGGTACATATTCTTTTCTTTGAAGAGACTGTCTTTTTTAATCTTTTCCAGAGAGAGAGAAAGAGAGGGGGCTTCTTAAGATGACAACAAATAACAAAAAGAGGCAAGCATGCCACGGATACAGAGATGTGTCAAAGTTTTATTCAACAGATGTGTCAAAAGAACTACAATTAACTCTCTGACTGCTGCTTATTATGTAACAATTTTATGCATTCCTAATTTCTAACTCGCAGATTTTCTTTAACATGGATAATTTTTTCGCAAATGAATTTCGATTTACTGGCACAAACTACTACTGGAATTTAGCCAGCTTAAAAACGAAAAAAGCGGACTGCCATGCCTTTCCTCTATCCAGTTTTGCGTGATACATGAAAAATAGTTGCCACCAAGTCCCGACGCACGGTGAAGGCCAAAACAGAAGATATTTTAATATACTAATATAAAAAATAATTTTTAAAAAATAAAAAATAATTATTTTAATACACTGTAGACACTACGCCAAGAACTTGCCTATCAGCTGTCGACAGTAAAATAACAAGTTGATGTCGCGAAGGCAAAGAAAATAGCGGGTGGCTTAACTGGTAAACATTCAATACTTGAATTATCAGGAATATTTTGAAAAGGCAACCGATGCTTCTTCAAAACAAGCCACCCTAAAGAGCAGGAAAATGAAACGCAAAAGTGCAGGGAAAACATTTAATTCGAAAACTACTTTAAATGAATTCCAAATTCCCACAAGTATATTATAATCTTGCTGATCTCTAACAGTGAAATGTAAACTGAAATTGAAAATACCAATGACTCGCCCCAGTCCACAAAAATTGGAGACACAAACCAAACTGCACGACAAAAAGTTGAGAGGGGACCTAGTAACCGCCCTTGAGATCATTAACAACATCATATGGAATGGGTGTAACAGTTTCCAATGTCGCACCTTCCACCATGAAACCAGGTTTGGGACCCTGTGGCTGCCTCTTTGTGCTGATAACCTCACCTCTGGCCTTAGCCTCTGCCTTCAGTTGATCATTCTTCTTCTTCCTGAGACGAAATTCCTCAGTGCACCTTGAAGGCAGCAAATGCTCCACTCTTACATGGATCCTCTTCCTAATGATTCTGTTACCCACCTGTAAAAATGAAAGGGATTAACATGGAAGCCTTCCATAACCATTGCTCAAATTATAGTAAACAGTAAAAAGCATCAATCACTAAAACAACACAAGCAACCATCTCAGAAACAAACAGGCAGATCAATCCGTTACTGTGATATGCAAAGCACAACATATAATCTTCACGCTCGTTTTCCATGAATACTTAAATAAGGCCGTCTACAGTTCAAGCTAAAAAGAGAGCACCCATGTCATGCAACCAATGATACAGGGGCTCATTTGAATATTCAGCAGAAACAAATCAAAAGAAAAGATTTAATAAAAAAAGGACCACGACGAAAGAAAGGACCAACGACAATGAGGGAGGTGTGAGCTCGGTTTGGACCCTTCTTTGATCCACCTTAACGGACAGGGAAGCGAAAGAACATAGTCCACGTATGGTGGGCGTGGCACGTTGGTTACCTCAATCTCATACAAAATGGCTAAATTAAACAGTTCACAAGCTAAGCACAAGCAAAGATGTCTAAGCAGTAATTAAACCAAAAAAGTAAAACCAACCCAGCTAGTTACTTCAGCTTCAAAATTACAGGTTATGAAAATAAGCTCAAATCTTCAAACAAAGTAAAAAAAAAAAAAAAACCTTATAAGACAACCTCAAATTCATCAATAACAAAAACAAAATCACAAATAGATACCCTCACAGCATCTTTTAGATAAAAAAAAAAAGAAACTCATGTCAACCACGAAGCAAACTGTCTATACATATTGAACCTATAAGTAAAAGCCTATCATTTTCACACAAACAAATTACCAAACACATAAAGTGCACTACAAAACTCTTACCAAAAACCCTAAGATACAGTTAAGGATATAAGGAGATTAATATACCTGCTTGTTGATCTCGACGCCGATGGCGCGTTTGGTGACATTCCAGACACGTCCAGTACGTCCATGGTAGAACTTGTGAGGCATACCCTTGTGGACAGCGCCGTTAACCTTGATGTCTACATTGTCTCCAATCTTGTAGGTTCTGAGGTAGGTTGTCAATGGAATGTAACCCTTCTTTCTGAAGGGACGAGCAAAGAGATCTCTTGTGCGAGACCGGAGACCGTGACCAGCCGGCATTTTGTGTTTGTGTTTGTGAGAGAGGGGGCTGGCGGAGGTAGGGTGCAAAGAAGGAACTAAAACCCTAGATGGCAATTTATAGGTAGTTTTGGACTACGGTTTGTGTTTGTGGGTATTGGGTTTTTTGGGCCTGTATCTGGTTCGAGGTTCGTGATTGAGTTGGGTCTAATAATGCAGAAATGTGAGTGTTTCTCTTTGGGCATGTGCGTGCTGAGTTTGATGGGATAAAGTGGCTTATAGCTCGGTATCCATAGTTAAAGCAATTTCAATTTAAAGAATTTTTTCAATTAAATAGAATTTTGATGGGTTCAAAAAGTTAAAAGATTGATCAACTAAATCAAATGATTTAAGGTTAATTTTAATTTTATTTTTCTAAAATCCAATCTAGATTAGGGATCGAGTCAATAAAATACTAGGTTTAAGAAACTCTAGACTCTTTGATAAGCAAATAAAACTTAAGTAAATATGCTTTTTTTTCTTGTTTTTTTTTTAAAATCAAAACTTCATATTAAAAAAAAAAGAATATTCTATTTTCTTATTAAGAAAAACCGATATACACAATTATTATTGGCATCTTATGGAGTAATTGTCGAGAACCGAGCTTGAAATATGCGTTTACCATACAAGACAAGTAATGAAAATGAAAATTCTTTTCACTACGGTTTATGAACCAACTTCATATGTAGTATAATATTTGCTAAGCTTCAAATTAATTCAATTTTTTCTTGAAACCAAAAGAAAATTCAGATGTTTATTTTTTTTGAAAGAAAAAAAAACTATATGAGATTTGATTTAATATGATCCAGTTAATTTTGTGGGTTCAAAAACAACCTAGATGATCTTTAAAAACATATTTTGATTCATTTGTTTCTCCAAAATATCATCTATTTTTAATATTAAAATAACAACATAATTAATTAATAAGAGTTGACCCGAGTTAACATGTTAAAATTATGACCTGGGTTATGAGACTACGATAACCCCATAGAAACAAATCAAAATAAATTATAAAACTTTATTCATAATCAACCCAATAATAAAAGATGAAATAAAACAAAATCAACTAAAAAAAGCGACTCAAGTTAACCTGTCAAACTTGTGACTCTGGTCATAAGACTAAGATAACCTCATAGAAAGAAAATTGAAACAAATTACAAAGTCTAATTATTAATTAGCATAATATTAAATGATGAGATTAAAAAAAGAAATCAATTAAAAAACGAACATAAAAAATGATTCAAGTCAATCTGTCAAACTCATGACCTGAATCTTGAAACTAAGATAACCTCATAGAAAGAAAAAAAAAACAACTTGATTTAACCCGGATTAATCTACCAAATTCACGACTTTGATTATAAGACTTAAATAAATAGAGAGAAAATTGAAACTCAATCCCCAATCACCCTATCAGATCCAATGTTGAACGATGAAATTTTTTTAAAAAATTTAATTAAAAACATGACATAAGAAATGAGTCAAGTTAACCCGGGTTATCCCACTAAGCATTATTTTCGAGTTATGAGGCCAAAATAACCTAATAAAAAGCAAACAAAAAAATCATGAAGCATAATTCTCAATTAAACACAATATTAAATGATGAAATTGAGAAAAAAAACTAAGTCAATTGGGTTAATCTGTCAAACCTGCGACCCAAGTCATGAGATGGGGACAACCCAATAAAAAACAAATCCAATGTTGAAGGATCAATAACCCATGTCATGAGACCAAAATAATCTCTTGGAAAGAAAATTAAAAAATGACCAGATTTAACTGGGGTTAAAATATCAAAACTTACAACCCTAATCATGAGATTAATATATCCCAATATAAAGAAAATCAAAATAAATTATGAAATTCAATTCTCAATCGATTCAATTTTGAATGATGAAATTAGAAAAAAAAAATTCAATACAAAAAGGATATAAAAAACAATTTAACTCAACTCGGCTTAACTTGTCAAACACTATTATTAGGTATTGAGGCCCAAATAACCTAAATCAAATATTAAGGGATAAAATTAAAAAAAAAATAATTAAGAAAAAAAAACTTTAGTCAATCAAGTTAACCCGCCAAACCTATGATCTGTGTCATGAGAGTGAGATAATCCAATAAAAAAAATTAATATTAAAGGATAAAATTATAAAAAAAACATTGATTGAAAAAAAAATCAAAGAAGAAAAAAATAAGAAAAGAAAATGAATAATGCCATGTAAAGAGAGAAATACATTGACAACCCTCCTCCTTTAGTTTTTTTGTTAATTAGAAAATTAAGCCAAACCAAAATTTATTAGAACAACTTCTAGTGACTAAGGGGATGTTTAAGATTATAGTGTATAGTGCTTTTCATGTAAAAATGCTTTAAACTAAATATTTGTAAATATTTTTTATTTTTACACCGATATATCAAAACCATAAAAAACACATAAAAATATCAATTTAATATTTTTTCAAATAAAAATACTTTTAAAAAGCATATAAAAATAAAAATAGAAACTGTGTTAAACACCTTGGAACAACTTCGTGCCTAGATTTTGTTTTTGTAAACGGGTTTATTAACATTAACATTAACAATTAACAAAAACAATAATTTAATGTATTGTGGACTATAGTGCATTCCAATTTCTTTTAGTTGACAAGACTATTTCGTCAAAAAACCAATTCAACTCAAAAATTTAAGCTTTTAGGTGAGGTTCTAAAATATAATTTATAATATATCTCAGAATCTCAAATGAAAACCTTTTGGGCTTCAAACTTGCACATACCCACATTACCTTATACTTATTTTTTATCAAATAAATAGAGATTGTGTTCAAACTCGTGACTCCTTGATCATCAAGACTCTAATATCATATTAAAGAATCATTTTAACATAAAAGCTTAAACTTTTAAGTGAAATCTCAAGAATGATTTATATTATTCTCTGATATGTTTCTCATTCATATTTGTTTTTCCTCCATTGTTCATATGTTTAAACTCAACTTCTTTTTCCTAAAAAAAAAACCACCAAATTGACATGAGAGAGAGAGAGAGAGAGAGAGAGGGAGGGCATTGATCTGGGTGGAAAGACTGCAGTTGATGAAAGACCATACTAGAAAGAAATGGTACCAAGGGGCCTAGCTTTCAATCGGCTTAATAACCGGGGACTGCATTAAAGTAGTAAAAGGGACTATTGGTGGGACAGCATGGGATGGGTCGTGACTTTCTTTGGAGGGTACCACTTACACCCAACTCATTCAACGCGTCTCGTTGCACTCGTTTAGCCTTTTTTGACATCAGAGAAGAAAACGTAATCTTCTTTTTCATTTTGTAGGAAAATAAGTTAAATTGAAATAATTACAGCTGTCAATCCAACTTCTTTCCCAAAAAAAAAAAGGAAGAGAAGAGAAGGAAGCATCAAGAATGCAAAAGAAGAGAGAGAAAGAGAGAGAGAGAGAGAGAGAGAGAGAGAGAGAGAGACCAAGTAGACAGAACAGAAAAAGAGAGGCATCAAAGATTGCATGTACTATTTTGGTGAGGTGTTAGTAAAAAAAAAGATAGAAATGCAAGCCACCAGTGGAGCTACAGTGACGGGTTCTTTTGCAAGGTCACCCTTTCCACTAAGGCTCCGTTTATTTGCAGGAAAGTTGTTTCTTTTTGAAAAGTGAATTCTGGGAAAAGTGAATTCCTGAAAAGTGAATTCTGGGAAAGTATTTTCTGATATTTAGTAGTATTATGGAAAATGAACTGGAAAACACTTTCCAGTGTTTGGTTATATTATGGAAAATGAACTGGAAAATAATTTATTAATGAATTAATTTTTTTTCAAGTTTATCTAATATATATATAATATTTAATATAAATATTTAATCACTTACAATAAAAGAATGAAATCTAAAAAGTATAATGATGAATTTTTTTTTATTATATGCTATATTCATACATAGCTTATTTTATAAATATAACTATATATGTCATATCATATTATATAGAAATAAGCTTGTGAAATATTTTTTAAGTAAAACCTATTATTATTATTTTTTTAATTTTAAAAGCTTAAAATAAGTTTTTTTTTTTTAATATGAAGAAAGTCAAATTAATTTATGATAAGAGTTATATATTTGAGTTTTTTGGTTTTTACATCAAGTTAAGGGTAACTCAGTGAAGCCATGCAGGGCTTCTTCCCTCGAATGAAGCTTGGTCACTGGCAGACCTTCCTTTTCTATCTCTGTGCCTATCCCTGAAACTGGAGGTTACTATAAAATCTTTTGTTCTCTTTTTTTTTTTTTTATCATTGTCTTGCTCATCTCTTGGAGTCAGAATGAGTGAATATAAACCGTATTTGTTGTGATTCTATTGAAAGGGTTGACTTTTTAAGAAAAAATTAAATTTGTGCTTTGTTAATATATTTTAGCTCTATTTGAAATGGTATCATAGAGTGAGTGTCTAGGTTTCAAGGGCTATCAATTTTCAACTAGAATATGCCAGTTATTTATTTAACTGTTTGGCTGGCTTTATATAACGAGAATGACAAATACAATGATATATAATATGATTCTAGGTTGAATCTGTCGGCGATGAGTGGTGAGACTGACTCTTTGTGAATAGAATTTCATGTCAGGATTGTCTAGCTGACAGAAGAAGCTTCAAGGATTATGGACCCAGTGAAGCTGATCCTGAAGGGCGTGAAATTATAAATAAGAAAAAGGATATGAGAATATCCAAAGTCAAGCCCAGTTCTCTATGGCGTGGCATAAGGTTTTGGCTGTATATGTATCCAGAAGGCTAGCATGTCATGCATTAGTTCTTTGTCCTGAATGTTGTAACATCCTTTATGACCATCGAATGTTCAATCAACTTTTTGCAGAATTTTCTATGACAAAACAACACTAGAAAATTGTCATGGCAAGTATTTGGTGTTGAATCAGCTACTTTATGCCTCCATGGGATTGCTGAAGATGAGGAAATAATGCGGAATGCATTTAAGATTGCAGGTGTGCTCAATATATGCTTTGCCACACACTGACTCAACATGTATGTCTACTTTGTCTATCACTTCTATTGTCTGCTATGGGAATTTATTTCAGTTGGCTGAGAAAGATGTACAGAAGCATCGAGTGTTTTATGCACTCTATGATGAACTTTCACAAATTCATCATTTATTCAATGCATGGTCATCTGATCAAATGGATTTTGAACTTATGTGCTTGAACTTCATTAGCATTCTTTTTTAGCTAAGCCAATGCGGTTTAAGTTATTTTTCATATTTGAAAACTTTTTGCTTCTTGTTTTTTTTTTCTCGACTCCTCATTTTCAACTTGCAGAACCACTGGTTTAAGTGTTTGATGCCAATTACAGGAAAGGACAAGGTTGGGTGCCTTTATCCCAACAAGAATGCAGCAACAATATCAGTGCAGGATGCTGTTTGTCAGGAAATTTTAACTGATCTAGAATGCATCGCAACCATGGTATATACTCTTCTCTCACAGCTGTAGTGCAATTGTTGTTTTTAGCAGATTCTAGAATACAAAATCATGGGGTTGAGTTTGAAACTCTTACACTAGGCACCCTATCGCTAACCTTTCATGGTGAGCAGAGAGGGGGCTATTTGTTTGGTTTGTTAGGAGGAATTTTGAAGATGCATCCGTGGGTTTTCACACTTTACGTACATTGTAATGAAAGGTATGTTATAATGGTATTTGTGATGAATCTTTAAAATCACGGGAAGGGAAAAGAAAATGTGTTTTGAAAAATGGCCTTAAATTAGGGAGAGGGGATCCTCCTTTTTAGGTGTAGGCATTTTAACATTAATGTCCTATCCTGTATAATGGTTATCTATGGTTGTAACTTTTATATATATATATATATATATATATATATATATATATATATATATATATATGCACGGTTTACTCAATCAAACCCGTAACTCGAGTTATGAGATGATGATAACCTTTTAAAAAAAAACTACAATAAATCACGTAATATAATTCTCAATCAATTCAAAGTTAAAGGATGAAATTGAAAAAAAAATCAATTAGAAAAATAAGAAAAAACTCGAGTCAACCAAGTTAACCCATTAAATACGTGCAGTTCAGGTCATGAGATTAAAATAACTTTATAAAAAATAAATTATGAGGTGTAATGCTCAATAAACCTAAAATAATAATAAAAAAACACTATTAATTATAGTGAATAGTATTTTATGACGAGAGGTATAATAAAACTCTCTTTTTTTTTAGTTTTTTGGTTAATGAGGTTAGTTTCTGAGCTTTGAATTCTTTGTTTACAGGCTCTAGCTAGTTGTTCATGGTTTAAACTTGTTGTTCATATGGTTACAAAGGAATGTCGTTCAGTTGTCGATGAAGATTGTAGTAGAGATTGCAACTTTTTTTGTAAGGTGAATGGATGAAGATATCTCAAGTTAGATCAATTCCTTTTAAGTTTTTCTGAGCTAATTTAAAGTTTATTATGTTGAATTTGAAATATTGGGCATGACATTAAAATTTGTGGACAAGTGCCTATATAGGTTTAGGAATCAGTCTTTCTACCCATGCATGATCGTAGTAAAAGACATTAAAGCTTAGCAAATACCATCAATGATAATGGTTTTGCCTTCTTGACCAGTCCAAGAGAAACAAAAAAATGAATAAGACAATTCAATTAACTCGAAAATAGAGATTTTTTTTCTTTTAAATCCGTTTGATATGCTTTTTTTTTTTGCTTCAGCTTCTGAGAATTGCTCGATTGCTGCTTCTGTCAGGATTGAATGTTTGCTTTCTTTTGAGCTCTACGATTCTGTCCATCCTTCGGTTAATTTTCTTAGAATTGGTTATGTAAATAACAACTTCATCAACCTTCTAAAATGCTTTTCACAAATAGTGTTGTAACCTAATTTTGGATTCACCAAGATTTTCTTGAATGTTATTTTATTTCTATTATTATTTATAAAAATAAAAAAAATTAATTTTAAAATTAAAAAAAATATATATTTTTTCGAGTCAATCGCATCTTTCCATAAGAATTGATTCCACCGGGTCAATACGAGTCAAACCATGTCGAACAGAGTAAAAAATGAGTTTTCAGTCAAAACCGAGTCCACCGAGTCAATACGGGTCAAACCATGTCGACCAGGGTAAAAAATGAGTTTTAGGCCGTTTCGGGTCAAAACCGTCATTTTCGGTCAAAACCGAGTCCACCGAGTCAATACGGGTCAAACCATGTTTACCAGGAAAAAAAATGAGTTTCAGGCCGTTTCGGGTCAAAACTGTTATTTTTGGTCAAAACCCGGTTCACCGGGTTGATACTCGTCAAAAGTTTTTTTTTTCAGTGTTTCAACATAATTTTTGGTCATTAAAATAGATTTTTAGCGGTTGAATCGGGTTTTTTTAATACTGAATTATGTTTTTAATTTTACCTATATACATATATATTATTATACATAATAAAAAATAAAAATAAAATAAAATAAAAAATTTTGTCAAAGGAGCAGGTGCACCGAAAGCAAGTGATCCATTTTTTTTTTCAAAGCAAATCGGTGGTGATTTGGACGTACCTGTCATTGGCTATAAATAGCCAGTGACAGTGCGCCAGTGAAGGGGGGAACGAAGAAAAAAAGAAGGAGAAGAGAAGAGAAATACGATATCCTATATCACTATTCATGTTTTTTTACTATTTCTTCGTGTAAGTAAGATATTGTTTTTTATTAAAAACAATCCGAAAAATACCAAGAAATACGATATCCTATATCACTATTCATGTTTTTTTACTATTTCTTCGTGTAAGTAAGATATTGTTTTTGATTAAAAACAATCCGAAAAATACCAAAAATATCCTAACCATTAGATCTAATAGTGTTTAGATCTGAACCGTTGATTTAATAGGATACAATAGGGCTTACCACACCCAATTAAAACCCAAATCCATCTCAGCCCTTAAAACAATTTTCCCTTAGATCCTGTGGCGCCACGTCACCCGGTGTACCAATCTCTAGGTACACCGCGTCACACGCGATCAAAACGCAGCTCATCCGGACCGTCCGATCAACTTGCAGATCCAGCCAAACACAGCCGTAGGATCAGTTGCTGCGATTCAACGGTTCACAGCCTTCCGCTGCACCAGTGCACCATGCGCGCGTTCACACCGTAGTACATCTCAGAGTCTCTCTCTCCTCTCGCCGACGATTCTCTCTCTCTCCTCCGATCTAGCATTTCCGGCCGTTTGAAGCTTCCGAACTACCACAGAAAGGTTTCTATCCTCATATAAATGAAAACCCCGGCCGTTTTCAGGGTTTTTGCCTCTCCATCTGCCCGGAAAAGGGCCGCGATTTTCGTCGGCCACCGAAGCTTCAAACCGACGATTCTCCCTCGTCAGCCATCAACGGCCGTCTAGAACACCGCCATTAGAATCCTCGCCCTCAGATCTACCAGAAGCAACCATTTTTTTGGCCGGAAATCTCGCCAGAAAATTTCATCGCCTCCAACAGTAACCGCGCGTGAGCCACACGCGCCGCCAGTGGCATTTTCATAAATTTCGGAGAAATTCAAGGTTATTTCATTATTTTGCCTACACAGCACTCAGGTAATTTTTTGGGGTTTCTACTGGTATTTTTGATATTTTTTATATATATAAATGCTTGTAAATTCTCTTGCATGTTGTAAAAAATACAAAAACCAAAGTCAACACGTCTCTTTTTTAAAAGGACCGATGTCAAAAATGTAAATACCAAATATGGATTATGTCCATTATTTCTTTTGGTAACCCAGACGTAACTCTCCTTTTTAGGGTTAAAACGTCATATTTTAGACAAGTCTCCTAATTTTTAGGGACTGATAATATTTTTAACGCGTCTCCTATTTTTAGGGACCGACGTTAACCATTTTTTTAAAAAAAAACAAATTACCAATAAACCCAAAATATAATGGATTATATCCATTATTTCTTTTGGTAACTTAGACGTAACTCTTCTTTTTAGGGGCAAACGTCAATATTTTAGACGAGTCTCCTAATTTTTAGGGACTGGTGTCATTTTTAACGTGTCTCCTGTTTTTAGGGACCGACGCTAATCATTTTTAAAAATTTACAAATAAGCCCAAAATATAATTGCATTTGAATCAAATAAAAAACACACAAGTAAGGGTAACCTTTCTTTTGAAAGGATGTTTTAAGGGTGGTGTCTACCTTCCCTTAATCATAACTAACCCCGTATCCAAATCTCTGGGACCCGTGTCTAATTTGGGATTTCTAGTTCCCTCAAATTACTAGATGGCGACTCCAATAAAATCTTTATTTCCCCCAATCGAGAAAAAACCCTTTTTGTTAAATAAACAAAAAAAGCGGGAGCCGTCGCCCGACGTCGTGTATCGACAAATAGCATTCATGTTTATCTTGCTAATAAGCTTTCTAGAGTATTGTTTTGCCATCTCGGTTTTTGAGTTTGATTTTGGGGTTTCGTTTTGTTCTTGCAGTACAATGAAATCCATGGTCGAGGAGCATCAAAGAAAGTGTATGAATCTAGGCTCTTTTATTTCATTAATTTATTGGAATCCCATTACAAAATGGGTTTCACATTTATTTTCCCATATGACATACTCTATGATTTCTTGCAAATTCCTAAAGATCTTGGAAGACTCTTTTGTGAGATTCGTCTCCTCAAGACATTGGATCATAATAACATAATGAAGATTTGCACTTATTGGATTGATACTGCTAATAGGAACATCAACTTTGTGACATAAATCTTCGTTTTATAGACTTAATTTGACAAAATAGGAATTTGTCAAGTTAACTCAAATGATTCCATTGCTGATCCTGTACTTTTTTGTTGATTATGCTTTGTGGGTTCTTTGAATTGTTTATCATCTTATGATTGGGTTCTCTTTACTTTTTAGGTCTTTGATTATGTATAGACTAAACAAAAGAGAAATATCATTAGAGTTGTACTTTTCAGAGGGTTTCTTTACCACCATAGCCATAACCCCTTGGGATCCACAGAGTGATGATGTTTTTGTGAATGAGATTAGAGATCTTAGCCTCGATCGCTTCACCTTGAAAATTGCATGTTGCTCATTTTGTTGTTGGGTTTAATTGACAAATCTCATGAAATATCTTTCATTGGTCTCTTTAACTATAACATAAGGATATAGAACCTACACAATAACATTTAGACATGAAAGAAAAAAAACAGTTCGAGTCCTACAAACCTCAGAGCCACTAGAGACTTACATGGTCGTTAACTTTAGGGTTCGTGGGATTAGTCAAGATCCGTGCAAGCTGGCCAGAACACCCGTGTTAATTAAAAAAAAATTATTAGTGCTCAAAGATTAAGAACATATCCTATATTTAAGTATTTCTAGCAAGCGAGGTCATCAATTGAATATGAATCAGTAGTGTATATGTATCTAGTAAATTATTCCAAATCAGCCTCGTACCTCTAATCTTTAAACCTTTTAATTTCACTATTATGAACTATTTTTTTATAAATAATAAGTTTTCTTAGTCAAATTTTCTAAATTGAGAGAAGCATGTAATACTCGAAAATATCTCATTGGCCTAAAATATTTAAAACTCAATACTTGTATAAGAATGTCACTTAGTAATACATAGGAAACATAAGATAATTTTTTTTTTAAAAAATTATCTTATGTTTCCTATGTACAATTCACATTGAAACACTAGCTAGAATAATCTATAATTTACTAAAAAATAATTACGATAGTAAAATTAAAATTTTTAAAGGTTAGAAACCTTTAAAAATTTGAGGTGTTTTTGGATAATTTAAAAATGCTAAAATCATTGCTGACTTTTGTTTCCATTGTTGAAATATTGTATCAATTGTGTTATTCTGTTGTTTACTTAGATAGGTCATTAATCTTAAATGCTGACCATTAGCTAATGGCTACATTGATTTCTAATTTTTAGATTATGAGTTATAGTTATTTTCTTTCTAAGTAGTGTTATGTTTTTACAACTTTTGAAATGCAATTTTTTAAAAAGGAAAATGATCCGTTAGTTTTTTTTATTAGTGTAGTCTGTGTGATTTTGATATAATTAAAATTCATAAAATGATTATTAATAATTCTACAAGATGTACATGAGAAATTGAATTGTGACTTGTACAAATTTTTTTAAAACTTCATGAAAAAAGCCATGGAAAAGTTTTCACTAACCTTAGTTTATATTAGTATTCAAAGCCATGAAAAGGTTTTCACCAATCCTAGTCTTTACTAGCAATCAATGTCTATACTGCCAGTATAAATTTACAAGAGAAATAAGTACAACAGATGTCAAGCCATGTCTAGAAACCAACTCGAACTAAGAGAGAAATTCCAAGAAACTAAGCATCTTAGAAGCTGGAGTGCAAAGTATGGAAAATGAATTTAATAGGGATAGAAGAGGATATGGAATCTATTCTATATTACATGGAGAACATCATGTTATTCAATCTATATGGAATCAACTCAAGAAAGGAAATGAAATCAAGGTAACCATGGTAAAAAGATAAATCGGCTACCATTTGATTATTGAGAAGATATGTTTGACAAGCTAAACCAAAGGAGCTAAACTAAATTATTTAGGATTAACAAACCAAGAATAATAAAGATTAACAATAGCTAGAAATGGTGTATATAATGTACACTATATGCTTGTAAAAAAGACAAGTATGACAGAACAAGAATATATAAGATATAGGAAATAATCAAGATCTGTTGCTATCAATTGAAATATTTGAGTAAAGAATCAATCATAGAGGTGAAATTGTAAGATTGCAATAATAGAAGATTTTTAATATCAAATACACAAATCCATCAAGTAGTGAAAATCTTGGGGCCATCCGTGAGGAATGGACTACTTATAATTTTGTGGAGAACTAGGATAAAATATTGTGTGCAATTCCTACTCTTCTCCTTCCTTTTTTGTTGAATGCATATTCTATATATGTGATTGAGTTTTAAAACAAATATCATAAATATTCCTGTAAGGTTGCATTGAATAAGAAAACTTGAAATTATTCTAAAAAAAGCTTTCATTATCAACAAATTCACCTTATCTTTTTGATTGATTTTATTGCTTACATTTAGTATTAGAGTCATGATGCTTTTATTTTGGATTTAACAAAATTGAGTTTGATTTATAGCAACTATATGCAATGAACTCTTAGAAGGATAATCTAAAAATATGTCACATTCCTTCGATGGAATGAACTACAATTATTGGAAAGCTCAAATGAGAATATTCATTCAGTCAGCGGATTATGAGCTATGAAAAGTGGTTATGAATGGTCCACACATTTCTATTAAAACAATGAAAGGTAAAATAATAGTTGAATTTGAAGATGATTAAGATGACAAAGATATGAAAAGGCTACATTTGAATGTTAAAGCTATAAGTTTATATATAATGCTTTAGGTGTAAATGAGTATAACAAGATTAGTGCATGTGAAATTGCAAAGCAAATATAGGATAAGTTAAAAATAACACATAAAGGAACTTCACAAGTAAAAGAATAAAAAACAAATGTACTTATAAATCAATTTGAAATAATTAAAATGTAAGAACACGAAAACATTGCTAATTTGATGACACGATTCACACACATCACAAATTCACTGAAATACTTAGGAAAAACTTTTTCTAATGTTAGTAAAAAAAGTACTTAAGTTTATATCAAAAACACGAGAGCTAAAAGTGACTATTATTGTTGAAGCCAATGACCTAAATAAAATGGAACTTGATGAGCTGCATGGGTCTTTAACCACCCATGAAATGATATTTCAAGGCAATGATGAAACAACTAAGAAGAAGAAAAAACATAGCACGTAAAAGTAATCGCAAGTCTAATTATGAAGGTGAAAATAATAGTGAAGATGAAGACATGACTTTACTCATAAAATAATTTCAAGAATTTCTTAAGAAAAAGAAAAGGTTTAGTAAGAAAACACTTAGTAAGGATATCAACAAAGACTCCTTAATCTGTTTTAACTGCAATAAACTAGGACATTATGCTTCTAATGTTAAGTGCTAGAAAAAGACAAGCATTAAACTTAAGGAAATTCTCCAAGAAGACAAGATAAAATGTCATGATGGCAGAAATATGGAATGATGATGATGATGATGATGATTTTGACAAAGATGAAGAGACTTTTAGAGAAGATGGAAACAAATGTCTCGTGGCTAAAAATGATTGTGAAAAAGAAGAAGAGGTAATTGATGAAATATATGATTTATATTCTGTTTACAAAAGAAATTTAAGAAATGTTTAAAGAAAAATATCATTCTTTGTAAATAGATCACTTCCTTAAATCAGGAACTAAAATTGTTAAAAATAAAAAATGAAAGTTCGGTTGAACTAAATAATGAGTTAAGAACTAAAAATGATTGTATCTTAAATGAAAATGATAGCTTAAGAGAAAAACTTGTAGTTCTACAAAAAGAAAAAGACAAGCTAGCACGGGATTCAATACATATACCTAATTATGTAGCGTCTAAAAAAGAGCTTGTAGAACTTTAAAAAGAAAATACTGACTTAAAGTCTAAAATCAAATATTTCGAAACAATTGTATTTAAATTCGTTGAGGAAAGAAACAAGTTCTAAAACTACTTTGATGTTAAAAACTAAGTCTTGAAAAAAATGGGTTGGGATATGATCCATATAAGCAACCTCAAACCAAACTTAATTTCATTAAAAACATGAGTTCAGGCACACACAAAATCATCAGTCATTTTTGCAACCAGCAAGGACACTACATATAAAACTACTTTATTAAAAATTACATTGGTTGAGAATTAAATTTTTTTTTCAGTTCCATCCTTCAAGATTGGAGTTTTTTTATATAGGGCCTCGTGATTTTTGCCAATATCTTTTCTATTCGTTTATCCCAGTCCCATCTCTTAGATCATGGGTTTGATCGGTTTGCCTGAGATGGCTCGAGTTGATTTTATGATCTTTTTTTAATTGAATATTTGTTACATTCGATCCTTCAACATTGAGTTGTTTTAAAATTAAGCTTCATAATATTTTTTTGATTCATTTTCTTTTAGGTTATCTCATTGCATGATTAGGGTTGCAGAGTTTGGTTGACTTACCTGATTTGCTTGTTGTTTTTTTGGTCTTTTTTCTTTTCAATTTATTTCTTCTATGTTAGATTCGTTTGGAAATGAACTTAAACTTTTTAATTTTTATTTTCTTCCTATTAGCTTATCATGGTCTTATGACTTGACTTGCATATTTGGCTCGATCACTTAGGTTGACTCAAGTCATCTTTTTTTAGTTTTGTTTTTCATTTAATTGGATGGAATCTTAAATATAGAAGGATACTCACTTCATTTTGTTTTGTTTGATTTTCTTTTCCAAGATGTTTTTCTAGCGACTTCTTTTTATATCGGTGTCCAAAATTTTGTGCTCAGGTTTGAACCATCTCATCAAGTTTTTTTTTGTGATGGACGATGTCCATAATAAAGTGGCAATGGGTTGCCAACAATATTTTCTTTTCTTTTCCTTCCAGGTATAATATCGGTAACTCATTTATTTTGGTTAATTGTTGCTAAATGTTTTCTTTTTACGGTTCATCTGTTATCATTGTCTGTAGTTTAAATTATATTATTAGACTACTTGGTCTTATTGGATCTAGTCGTGTTAATGACTCGAATATTAGGTTTTTCTTGCTTCTTTATATTTATATTCATCGTTTAAGCATCTCTTTTGTGTGCTAATTTTTTTTTATCGGCCTGCAATGCAGTGCGAGTCACTGATCTAGTAATAACTATAAGGTAAAAAAACAAAAGAAACCATGACACTTAACAAAACAAAGATTGTTGTTTATGATATTGGTAATCATCTCGAGGTCAATAATTTTTTGGGAAGTTGCTTAATATGACAACAATAATATAAGAAACACACAAGTTTTAATGAGAAAAAAGGATTGAGATATATGAACCTTAAATTCATAGTTTTTTTTAAGAAAAATAAATATATAGTGGTTGTTTTTCTCAAGAAGTTTACAAGACCTTTAAATATGTTAGAAAATCATAACTCCATTAGAAAACAACTTAAAATCTAAACGCATAAAGAAAATTAAAACACAATCCGAAATAAAATAATATTCTAAAAAATCATAGAAAAAATAACAAAATTAGTTCAAACAACAATTTCTAGAACTAATTTTGAGAGATCCAATGGTCAAAAAATAACAAAGTTATTATTCATAGAATAACCGCTTATAGAATCATTTGAAATCTAATTAAACGGTTGAATTTTTCATTATTTTAATTTTAAGTTGTTAATGTACAGAGTTTATTTTGAGATTGTATAATTGTTGGTCTATAATAATATCTGTTAGGCTATACAAACTGAATCAAATCTTGACTTGCTTCTTGTAGGATCCTCACTAGCGTTAGGTTTCTATAAGGTACTGCTTATTATAATCACAACAGATACTGTTCTTTATTTTTTTTTTTTTGAACCCTCCTCGTCTAAGAAAGGGATTTAATTCCGAGTCTCCACCTTCATATTCAGTCTCGAATTCTTCTGCGTGAAGGAATGGAATGCACTATCGCCTTTGCCATTTTCACCATGTAAAGATGCAAAATCCTTCACCACATAAATCAAGGTCCAAGAGCCAAATCTTGAGTGTGACCGCTCCGCATGAAACGAAGTGTCATTATTATAATCTGAAGGGCTGATTTTCATCAAGGTGTGATTCTGGTTGTCTGTTTTCGTCTTTTAATTATACTTTAATTAGCCTTGATAATTTGTTTAATATTCCACGTTCCACACGCTCTTTAGTTTAATTAATTTAAGCACAGCGTGAATTTTTTCTTAAAAAAAGTATTAAAAAAAAAATCACCATAACGTGGATCCATACTTCATCATCAATAACTTCTTCACTGTGTTTGTAAGCAGAAGATGGATAGCCAGGTACTAAGAAAGGGATTACAAATATTTTTATTTTGATAAGAATGGATTAAAAGGAATCCTTTAAGGTAATAATTATCTTCTAAAATATGCTAACACTAGCTAGGTGAAAGTACAGCAACGAAACCCATCTTGCAATTACTTCATGGACACTAAAGCATGTCCTTTGAGTCCAGGTTTAGCGATTTCCAGTAGTACAGTAATATCAGTTGAAGGCATCTTTCATTGTAGCCCTACTCCTCCCCTTCAATGCGATTAATTTGGTATATTGGCTATTACTTTTGGCCATTATTTTACAGTGTCATTAGTTAGCTCGAATATTCCATCAAAAAGAAGGAAGAAAACAACGAAGCTGGATAGTGATTTTATATTTTAGTCACTGTCACTTGGAAAGAATCTACTTCTAAAGAAAACCACACTGACACGGCTATGTATAAGCTCATAAAATCAACATCATTGTTGCCTAATTAAATACTCGAGACCCAACGAGTGGGATTTTATGCGTAGAACACCTTGAAAAAATCAATGAAAGCAGTGTAGACGGGGGACCAAAGGGAAAAGAAGTGTCAGCGGTATGGCAGCTTCATTCTATTTACAGATATCTTGGCCCATCAAGACATGGGCAATTAATTTTTCAACAACTTAATTTATTAATTAATAAAGCACTGTGCAACCAAGGAGCATGATGTATTCAGCAAATTACAGCAGCGCAGTTTTTTTCTTGAAAATAGAAAATCACCCAAGAACCACTCAATAATGGAAGACATAAACATTATACTCCACAATAGCATCACCAGTTTTGAAGTCAAGGTCATGAGTTTTTGCCTGAGCATAGCCTCTCGCAAACCTGAAAAGCCCACTCCCACCAACAACTGGCATCTCTCTAATGCCAGAAAGCACACTGTTTCGCCCCAGAATGCTAAGGGTGCTACCATTATACTTCCCTTCCGTGAAAACAAAGTTTAATGCCATCAAAAAACTAAGTTCACTTTGTGATGCAGATGCATAAATCCCCTGTGCTCTTCCTACAAGCTTGGAGCTGATCTCGGGCCTCACCGTCAAAGGGTCATCCATCATTGTGACCAGTCCAAATGATGAGAAAGAATTCTTAGTCATGGCTGCTCGGGCAACTGGAACAGCAGTGGGGTTGCTTCCACTGACTATGTCATGGAAGTAGAAGTGGAGGTGGCTTAGTTTCTCTCGCTTGAGGCCTAGGGTTTTAGGAGATAAGTTTCTTGAGAAACCTTCAGGTTTTGCTGCAGCAAGGTTCAAGGAGAAGAGAATAACGTTGAAGAGAAAAATGAAGGAACTAGTAGCATTTGCGAAGATTTTGGCCATAGTGAATCAGAACTAATTAACGTTTGGCAGAGAAAGAACAGAAGGTTTATAAATGGGCTTGGGTGGGACTTATATATATATAGCCACTGAGTATGGAGTTTAATTACCAGTAGGTCCTTATCTTCCAAGAAATCTTGTATTTTAGCCTCTTCTTTGTAATAAAAAAAAATATATAAAATGAAAGATTTGACTCACCAATCTCGTGGTTTTTTTCATAAGCAACTAATTGAGTTGTGACTTTGAATTGTTATAAAAGGATTAAAAATATATTAAGGTGATTTATTTTTCATGTAAACCATAAGATACCTTAGTATTTTTATATATGGTGATTAGATAATGTAAATAAATAAATAAATAATATAAATACTATTAAAAAATATGTTAAAATTAAAAAAACAAATCTTTAAAACGTTTTCTGTCGGGTCATAAAGGTAAATCTAATAAACTATCTTTATCATGGACCCGGGAAAGAAGGCAGAATAATTTATTACCGTACGTTACTCTTGGTCTATGAGAAATAATTCTTATTTCTTAAAGCTTGTTTCAAGTACAACGTAAAATGAACGTATAGTATATATGAACAACCAATAATATCAGAGAAGAATTGTGCTAATTAAAAGAGAAAAATACAAAAAAGAAGCAATCACCATGCTGTGACTCAATGTCTAATAGTATTGCATTTGTGATTGAAGGTTGGTTTGAAAGTGTGGTTGAAATTAATTTTTAAAGTGTTTTTTATTTGAAAATGTATTAAAATAATTATTTTTAATTTTTAAAAAATTATTTTTGATATTAGCGCATCAAAATGATTTGAAAATACTAAAAAATATTAATTTAAAGTAAAAAATTTAATTTAATTTTTTTCAAAAATACTTTTGAAACGTAGAAACAAACAGGATCGCACAAATTCAAAATCGAGCAAACATATAACCATGAAAATTAAAAATTAGATGCCTGAATAAAATTAATGCAAAGCGTCAAAGAACCAGTTCAATCCAAAACCTTAAGTTATTAGGGGAGATTTCAATATATAATTTATATTATTCTCTAACATATATCCTTAAATGAAAGTGTTTTGGGTTTGACTCATATTATTTTATATTTGATTTTTATCAAATAAATAGGGGTAATTAATATTGATATTTGAACTCGTAACCATCATCAAGACTCTAAATTAAATGTCATGTCAAAAAATCATCTCAACCCAATAGCTTAAACTATTAGGTGAAGTCTAAAAATATAATTTATATTATTTTATTTTTAACAAATAAAGTCATTAAACCAATTGTTAAGGCAAGAAAAGGAAAAATGTATACATTAGACAAAGAAATTACTCTAGACCTTCCAACACGAGTCAATTTGTGGGAAATTATAAATCGAATCCATGGATGTTCAAGAACTCAATGTTGAATACAGAGAAGATAAAACAAAGAAAAGGTGTTGAAATTTCCGAGCAATCCGTAACCTCCTTTTCCAGTGGACAAATTGCAGTTGCACTCAGGCCGTTGGATATAAAGACAGTGCAGATGGAGCCATGTGGAAAGTGAAGGTCTTTGACTGCCAACTTGTGCCAAGGTCTAAAGAAGACATACTGACAAGTCTATTGGACCGCTTTGTATTATTCCTCCAACATCAAAAAAAGAAAAAGAGCACTTGTGAATATTTGCTTTCATGATATGCTGCCCCCAACTTACGGTTGCCTCGAGGAAAAGACTAATCCAATGATAAATTGCTAGCAGCAATGGTTTATTTAGAGGTAACAATGAAAGCATATAGAAGTCACAAATGGAACATGAAACAACTATAGAAATTATATATACTTCTGTGGATTTATGCCCTAGGGACATACTAATTCCCACCAACTCTAACTCTTGAAGCACAATCTTGGAGAGTTTCATTCTAGATTTTATGATCTTGATCGATTTTCTGTGTCACGTCGTCAAGATATATACACCATTCTGAGAAGGTCAAAGTTGCCGTAAATTGATCAGTTACTCTATACCCACATATGATGTAGCTTGATTTATAATTCACAATGCATTTTTCTTCATCTCTACTGATGTGCCCTCCTCGCGAGGGTGTGGCATCACGACGATACTTTCCGAGCAGTGTTCTAAAATGATCTTTGGTTGGATAAGGGAGTCACCACCTAATATCATAGTTACTAAGAACCCTAACTAGTATTTTAGAGATTCTAGGTAAGGGACTGATTGTGTAAATGAAAGGTATTAGCACTCTTAGCATGCTCTACTTGAAGTATGCTGCATTGTTTTTTTCCGCTTTGTTTGTCATGGTCTGATGATATTTTTATTTCTATCAGTTTACTATTGTGAGTTTGCCACGATAAACAAACCCTGATTTTCTAGGTCAAAAACTTGATCTGAAATGGTGAGATATCCCCAATTATCATTGAGGTTTTTTTTTCAGGATGGAATTTGAATATTGCGTCTTTCTAAATAATATTTTAAATAAAATTCCTTGCAGTTTTTTTATCCTTATATTATAAGTGAATAAGTTATATTATTCCCAATAATATTTTGGATAGTAACCTCATATAAGTATTTTATCATTCCATTAAAGTGAGTAATAATAAATTATTATCCCTAATAATATTTTGGATATTAACATATTTTAGGTTTTTTTATCCTTATATTTTAAGTGAATAATATATTTTTCTTGCAAAAAAAAATAATAATTTAGAAATATTGGTCAAAATCCTTTGGAATTTTACAAACTTATTATAAAATCAATGCAATATTCTTTTTTTAAAAAAAACATGCCAAAGTATTTACATTTTTTTTTTTATAGAAAAGTGCTCTAATAATTTTTAAGAATTTTTGGCCATATGCAATAAAAAAAGGTATTTGTTTGCATTGCTTTTATATTTTTTCTTTTTTTGAGGTTTTGTTTGGCAAAAACCCATTTTTCTTTATAATAAAATTGTCAAAACAAGCCTAAAAAGGTGTTTGTCAAACACACCCTTAAACCAAAAAACCCTATAGCAAAAACATTGTTAGCCAAACAAGATCTTAGCCATTTAACCTGATTTTAACCCAACTAAGTTGAACCAACTAGGTTGACCCAAAATCCTTGGTTCAATTGTTAACCGAACCAAAGATTTGGTTTGACTTGAAAACAAACCAGAAATAAAAACAAATCCAAAAACATACTAAACATAAAAAAACTCAAAAAATCTTAAACAAAACAGATCAAATGCTTATAAAAAAATAAAAATAAAATTCAAAGAGAACCCAACAACGTGAATCAAGATTTAGACCATATTTCAAATACAAAAAAGATGGAAATCAATCACTAAACAATAATCAACCAATAATCATGATTTAGTCAAAATAGATTTCAACTCCAAATTGAAATCCTATGATTAAAACCTCTAGAAAACTTATTATTATTGTCTAATGATGTCATGTGAAGGTGAAGAGATAACGAATGGACCAAAATTGATTCAAATAATAGAGATAAGCCAATGTTCTTTCCAAGAACATTACCTTGTAACCTATAAACCCAACAAACTATCAAGCCTTCAAAACTGACATTTTTTACTTCTAAAGCATGTTTTCTTCATTCTAACAAGTCACATTATCATAACCAAACATATTTGAATAAAAAACGAACAAATAATATCAAAACATCAAAATCATGTAAAGAGATTCCAAGCTTTAAAATTACTAACTTAAAACAACCTATATATATTTATGCAATTTGGATTAAATTTTTTTTATAAACCTTTAATAAGACCAAACCGAAACCTAGAAACCTGCATCAGCTAACATAAAAAAACATTATAACCTTGTAGCTATATTTGGCAGATTTTAAAATCATTTAATTTTATCAAAACTCACCCAATATATAAACATCACCTAAGTATTCAAAAACATCTACAAACAACTCAGAGCAAGATTTAAACAATGAAACAATCTTTTTATGTATTAATCAAAATAAAAAATAAAGAACATCATAACAATAAAACATGTTCAAAAACACTTTTAAACATGTAAAACAAGTTAGAGATTTTTCTCATGGATATCACCCACTAGGTTAGTGAAGGATTATACCTTCCCAAAACTCAAAATAATTACTGTCCATCTTGCTTTGAAAATCCAATTTTTTGCTTAAACTTTGAATTATCCTTTTAGCTCTTAGATGCCAAGCAATAAACTTGATCATGAATGAACTCCAATAATAAGCTTTTTTCTCTTTTCTTTCTTGCCCTGATTTTCCAGGGGTTGTTTATAGGGTTTCAAGTTAGGATTTTTATAAATTTAATCAAAGATTGATCCTCATTCATTAAAGCTTGGCACTCTGATCAAAATGGAAGAGTTTTATGCATGTTTTACAACTGTGAGTTATGTATATATATTGGTTTTACAATGGTGGTTTTGCAATAAACTTTATTTCGGAGATTTCAATGGTTTTCTTAAACTTGGAGACTAATGAGCTTGTTTTCTAGCCTTTTGATCTTGAGAAAAACATGTCCAATATTTGATAAGAACCCACTAAGAAGGCTTGTAGTGTGAATACACGAAAAAAATTAGTGGTCTTGCGAAATGAGAATCATAACCATCGATGATTGAGTTGCCTACTTTTAGGACTTTGTCGGAGCAACTCCAACATCATCATTATTGAAGACCATCTAAAGTTGGTAGAGGGGGTGCACACCTTTTATCTCGGTCCAACTTTATTCGATTTGGATGTCTATAACTTCACTTCTATTTGCTTGAAAGTGCCAACCCAATCAACCCAGAATCTGAAAATGCAACAATGGCTGATCAGGGACAAGATGTTGTTGAGTTCATTAAAGAAAATAGGATGTAAATGTTTGATGAGAATAATTGATCTTTGTAAAGGGTGTGTTTCTCAGTTGAATGGTGATGTTTATTGTTCCAAAGGTGGTCGAAAACACCACATTCATTAATTGCTTTTAATGAAGGTGCCTACTCGATCAACCAAAGCGGTAAAAGAAGAAGATAAACAATGGCGGAACAATGCGTCATTTAGGTTACAACTTTAATTTCTTTTTTCTTTTGATTTAGTTCTTCTTCTTTTAATTGCAATTGTTTTATTTATATTGATTGTTTCTAATTGGATTTTATTTTTTATTTCATCCCTAGTTATTTGATTTTGTTAGTTTTTTTTATTAAATTTGGTTCTCATTCTTTTAATTCCTTTTTTTTTCCAATCAATTTCTTAATTTATTTATTTTTCTTCAATTCCATCATTGATCGTTTCTTTTCATTGAATTTTTATGTTAAGTTTGGTGCGAATTCTTTTAATTTTTATTTTTTTGATCATTTTCTTAATTGATTTTTTTTTTAATTTCATCCCTAAACATTTAATTTTAGTTGGTTTTTGTGTTGAATGGAGTCTTAATTCTTTTAATTGCTATTTTTTTTGTTTTTCATTGACTTTTTTTTCTTCAATTTCATCCCTCAATATTTGTTTGATTAAGAATCTTGCTTTTTTTTTTTTTCAAGTTTTCCTTTAATGAGGTCACCCTAGACTCATGACCCAGGTCATAGATATGAAAGATTAGCTCGGGTCAACTTTTTTCTTTTTTTAAAACATTTTTTTGCAAATATCTTTTTTTTTCCGGTATTTTTTTGCTTTGTTATTTATGATGTCATCCCGATTTCATATCCTAAGTAATATGTTTGATTTGTTCATCCGGGTTGGCTATCGAGTTCACTTAAGACCTTTTTTTATATGTTTCCATCATATCGCCATGTGTCAATTCCTTATATTTTTCTGATATGTTCGTTCTTTCATAATATTTTTTATGTTGTGGGTTTTTCCAGTCATTTTCATTTGTATTTATTGTTTAAACCATGAGTTTTTTAGGGTAGATTTATCTTTTATTTATTTAAATAAAAAATTTTAGTAAACATAATCGAGTAAATATCTCATCTTTACAGTTTCTTTCTTGGTTATTGTTAATTATTAGTATTTATTTACATAAATGGTTATAAATTTATTTAGTTAGATAATTGCATAAGCTTCTTAAATGACACTTTTAATTTTCTACGTAAAAAAACACATTGAAATAGCTTGTATACTTGGTATTTGTTTTTAAAAAATATAACCTGCATACCAAACTCATGATTTTAATGTTTTTTTTCCTTTTTTTTCTTTACATTTTTTTTGAAAAAATATTATTTTTTTAATGCTTTACACTTGGCCTATTTTTACCATTTTTATTATTCTTTTGTAATTTATTTTTTAATGTTTTTTTCTTTACACGATTTGTTTTTGGAAATTTATTCTATATAGACTAAGAAAATTGTGTTTTACTGTAGTAATTGCAACATTGTTCTATTTTTTGGTTATGTTAAAAATTAACTTGAGATCATATATATTTTTATTAATACATATGATCTTTATTATATGTAATCGTCGATTGTGTGATTCATGGTTATATTTTTTAGTTGATGTAAGAGAACACGCTAATAACACCTACACATTAATTCTTTTGCGTTGGAAAAAAAATTATTCGACTTGCAGCTAGACAAGTAAATAGACACATTAACACTTTGTTTTGTATATTTATTAACACAAATAGTTCTCATAGACGTTCTGAATTATAATTAGATTTTTTTTTTGAAAAAATAAATTTAAAAAGCTTATATATTTATTTTTTATATTTTGCTAAAAAATTTATCCAATCTGCGTCGAATCGCACTTCACGTCACTAGTCTTACCTAATTGCCAAACACATACTTAGTTCTCCTCGGCAAGCAGTAGCGTGAACCAATTATAAAACTAGATGGGCCAATTTATGTGTTGGGCTTTTGATTTTTGCTTTCTCTGTTGTGTGTAGGTTTTGAATTGCAGAGTGCAGCAAGCGAGCGTCTTATTTTGGTGAGAGTGAGGCTCCAAATTGGTGGTGGGTCAATGGGGACTAGAGAGGTATACGAGCAGAAATTAAGAACCGGAAATCTCTATCACGATCCTACTATCAAACCTGGACTCGGTTCCCCTCGCTGCCCTCGCTGTCTTTCTCTCTTAAACCCTATTTCTGTACCTACTCATCTTCAATCTCTCTCTCCTTTTCCCCTTCTTCTTTCAATGATGTAAAAAAATGTAAACAACCCGCTGATTTGCAACTTTTTTCTTTTTCGGTGCAGGCAAAGGGAGAATGGACCATTACCTCTATTTTACATGACGCAACCGCTGTGGTCAGTTTTTTTTTTAAATTTCTGTTTCATCCAATTTTCAATTTTTTGCTCGAGTTCTGTTTAATTAAACTCCATTTTTAGTTGTTTTCATGATCGTTTAATTTTCTTTTCTGTTTTTTACTTTTCGAGATAAGTTGAGTTTGAGGATTTTATATAGGAAAACTTCGAATCCTTATTGTATTTTCTAGAACTATTATAGTTGATGATTTAATTTAATTTTTTTTTCTCGTCATTGAATTGAATAGGCTGGCTCGGGTATTGGTGGAATGCTCAGTGCAATTCATGGTTTCAATACCGGTAACAATTAAAAATCCCTCGTCTTGGTGAATTTTGCTGTTGTTTTCGCATAGTGTTTGTGTTAAGTACACTATTTTATTTCAGGGATTCCATTCCTTCAAAATCGATTGAAGGGACCAAAGTGGCTTCCTTTCCTAGTCGGGGTACATCTATTATCCTTATTTGGTTCTGCTTTTTGAATCTTTTGACTAACTTATGCCTTCCACTTGTTTTTGGCAAATATCAATGAATCATGACACGCTTGCTCAGTTTGTTAATGCGTTGTTTACTTACAGCTTCCTCCACTGCTTGCTGTTTCGGCTGCCAGTGCTGCATTTGGAGGTAGGCGTAACCTCTGTTACTGTGATTGATTTATTGCAACATTTTTTCTCAGCATGAAATGGATAAGTGGGTTGTCTTGATTCTACAATTTTATTATTATTATTATTATTATAATTTTATTGGGGGGCCTGCTTGAGGTTATACGCTGAACTAAGACTCCAATGCCCAGTTTGGTAGTGACTTATAGAAGTCACATTCCTATAACCATTTTCTGAAAATGGAAATGAGTTCAGGAACTTCAACATTTTTCTGTTGCCATATTACCCTCTACATACTATTTCTTGAAAATAAAATATTTTTCTATTCCTCATATCTTTTCTCTTCTAACATATACTAATTCTGAGTTGCCCCTCAAGTGCTTGATACTGCGATGGGCAATAACAGCTATACCAATCAAAGGATCAGTTAGTCCCAATGAACCAAACAATTTAAAGAATTTCAGTTTCAAAAAAGAAAAGTAAAGACAAAAATTGCGACCATTTAGGTGTCAAGTAAATGCTACTGGTTTATTGTAATTCAAGCTAAAGAGTTTAATGATCTATATGATCTGATCGATTGTGTAAGGCATGCTGTAGCAATGATACCAGGGAAAATATAGAGAAATGTTTCATACAGCTCATGAAAGTACGAGCTTGAAGAGTCTCAATGCAATCCAATTAGTTGCTGGCTTATGGATCATAGGGAGGTTGGCTTGAGAGCCCAAATGGGGCCAAACCCTTGGCTTCTTCCTGCAATAGCATGTCACTTGATGAGAAATGAGAGGACTAGGCTGATGTGCCTCTATCAATCTTGTGGAAGTTTCATCATCTGAGGCAGTAACGGGTAGCGATAGCATAGTGAAATAAGAAACTTAAGAGGGTAATTGTCCTATTTGAGCTGAATGAGTTTCCACCTTCCTCACAGTTGTGGGATCCCTAAAGGTATATTCTTGGATTTGGACAAGTACGAGAGGAAGTTCCTTACAGTTTTGGGTCAAAGGTACGTGACAGGGTTAGTGAAGCATTTATAGTCCGTACTAGGTTCCTTGACAGGTACCAGACTGCCTTGGTGCTTTGTCTTCTAACTGGCTGCTACTAGGTGCTCTCAGAGCATTTTTTTTAAGGGTATATTGTACCATGTATCTTATTAATACAAATAAGGACTGTTATTCAATTTCTCGTATGTTCGACGTTTTCTTTCCATGTCTTGTTGACTAAAACATGTGGATTTATGGGAGTGTTTAAACTCAGCATTAGTGTTTTTGTTTTTTTAAAAAATGTATAATGACATGATTGATAAAACAAACGTTTTATACTAAAGCACTTCATCTTCTTGACCTTGTATTTTCGTTTGCTGATATGCTTTCTTGAGTTAGATTTACATGTATTCTTATCTTTTCTACAATTTACATATATTGAATTGCTTGTTTAATTATAAATTTGTAGGTTATGTGCTTCCAAAGTTTGCTCAACTTACTGTGACATCCTATTATGCTTCCTCAAGTGCCTCTCATTATGGGATTTCACTCCTCACCCGACATATTGAAGAGTCCTATGCTTCCCGAGCTCAGCAAGAAAAGCTCAGATGATGTCTTGCAGGTGCATGTACAACAGAATTTACTTTCCTCAATTCTGTAAACAGGTTCAATTGTGTGCATGAATTTGTAGATGCTGTAATTTATGACTTTTACATTTCTGCATTTTTTAGTATTAAATTTGTCATGCTAAAATCAATTCATGAGCGATAAATGTTGTTTCAAGATGCTTTTGGGGTGCTCTTCCAACCATTTTGATTGTAAAGGTATTGATAACAAATTCGCTTTGTTTGGATGGCAGATGTTATCAACATGGACGACTGTCATATAATGGTATAAGTTGTCAAGTATAGGGATAACAACTGTTACTTTACAAGCTACATTATATTAATGTACTGAAAGAGTTTGTTCTTTTGAAAAGTGCAGATGACCGTTTGGGCATCCTTATAATTGCTCCGTGACCTACACTGTTCATTTTTACAGGTTTTTTTTTTTTTTTAATGTTTTGGTCATCAAACTTTATATATATATATTTTTATAATTTCATCCTCATAAGTTATATTAGCATGATTTTATGTGATGAGATTTTTTTTCCCGCTTGGCATGCTCTCATATATTTGAAGTATCAAAGAATCATTGATTTGATGAACTAGAACTTTAGGTTATAGTTTAAAAAAATTTAAAATAATAGAGATGACATTTAACACAAGAAAAAAACAAAACTCTTTTGTTTCTAGTGTGAAAAACTTAAATTTTGTTTCAGTTTCAACAACACAAATGCCCTGTATCAGGTTAAATGTCTGCCGACATAAAAAAAAAAAGAAAAAGATAAAGAACTAAGAAACGAGCATCTTTATTTAATTTAATTAAAAAAATAAAATTCTTTTTTAAAAAGTTAGAATCTTGAAAAAAAATCCAAGATAATCCTTTTACTTTCAAAGCCACATAAAAATCATATGGAAAGAATAAAAAAAACAAAATGTTGTTGGATGAAACAAAAAGAAAACTTAAAAAAAGAAGAAGAAAACTTAAAAAAAGAAGAAAAAACTTAGTCTAAGTAAATCTTGTAAGTTCAAGTTAATTTTTTAAAACTTTAACATGTTAATTGTAGACAGTTAAATTAAGAAACTCAATACCTGTCTAATTAAATTTTTGGAGGTTGAAATCAATAAAATTAATTTAATTAAAAAGCAAAATTTTTGTTAAAAAAACTAAATTTAACAAAGACCAAAAAAAAATTAGAGGTAGCTCTTGTTATTTAAAAAACAAAAAGAAATCTCATAAAAAACAAATAAAAAGAATATTGGAGAATGAATTCACAAAAAAACCTTAAAAAAAAAACTAGCAAGTCCGAGTTAACCCTGTAATCCGTTAAATTCTCGACCCGGGTGCAATTTAGAAGTTGAATATATGAAAAATTAAATTTTGAAGGATAAAATCAATTAATTTAATTTAATTAGAAAAACTAAATTTAACAAAGACAAAAAAAAAAAAAAAACCGAGGCAATTCATGTTATTTTCAAAACAACTAAAAAATCCCATAGAAAGTGAATAAAAAAATAACAAAATGCTGGAGGATAAGAAAAAAAAATGTTAAAAAAGTTTAAAAAAATCAAGAAAATCAATGTCAACTTCGTAAATTAGAATTAATCTCTTAAACCCGCAACCTATTAAATTTTAGATCTGAGCTCAATTAAGAAGCTAAAAACCTGACCAATTAAATATTGTAAAATTAAATAAAAAAATCAATCTAACAAAATCTTGTAAGGTAAAAAATAGCAATAAATAAAGATTAGATTTGATAGGAAAAAAACTCAAGAATGATGAAATTTTATATAAAAAAATAATTTCAAAAACTATTTTTAATAAAAAAAATAGAAACCAAATCTGACAAATAAAAAAAAATCCATTGGTGATAAAATTGAAAAACAAATTCTTAATTTCATTAATTATTCTAAATAAAAAAATTATAAGAAAGAGAATATGGATGAAATTTTAAGATAACAAACCTCAAAATTTGATTTGATTTTTTTGAAGGCTAACATGAAAATCGAGTAGGAGAGAGGAAAAGAGAAAAAACTAAAGGCCACACACATCAAACATGTAACAATTATACCACACACACCGCATATACATGGAAAGGACGCCAAGATGCTTTGGCCGTCGCCCTAAAAGCAAGGTTTTGGACACTAGATGACACCGTGCCTTCCAAACCTAGCAGAATTGTTCACACATTTTAACTTTATATATATATATATATATATATATATATATATATATATATATGAAATCACTATGTTGCCCCTAATGATACTTAATAACCATCAAATAACAAAATGTAAAAAAATTCCTAAATCAAAGGCAGAACTTTTTAAATTACAAGGATAATGAAGTAACTTAACTGTTTTAAAATTAAATCAAAGACTAAAAAGCTCATTGACCAAAGTTTAATGTATTTTGTTTTTAATGGTAATAAAGTAATTACATTGTACAATCAAAATGCAAAAAAAAAAAAAACCATTTATTTCTGTAATGACTAATAGGTTTTATGGTAAAAAAATTCCTCAAGGAGTGTAGCGTGATGGCAAAAGACTTGAGATCTGTACAGCGGGTCTCGAGTTCGAGTCAGGGTGTGCACCTCTTGTAAGAGTCTGGGACAGCCGGAGTTTTATTCGCTCATCTAGGCACACAAAGTGCGCTTTCCGGGAGATGGGGTTTTCTCGAATCCAAAAAAAAAAAAGTCTTATGGTAAAAACATCTTTATCCTTGAAACAAAGCTATATAATTTTGCCAATCAAGGGAAAAATAATAATTTTTGTAATGTTTTTTAAGCTTTAAAATGGCTTTCTAAAGGGTTTTGTTTTTATATTTTTAAATTAAAACAAGTCAAAATTTAAATTTATATGATTTAAAAACTTGTACCTAACTTTATAACCATATGAGCGGGTCAAAACTTGCGTTAAAAAAAGATGCGCATTATATATATATATATATATATATATATATATATATATATATATATATATATATAATAATCAGGTTAAATAATGTATCATTAATCCATTAAAAAAAAACAAAGAATGCTAGGTAAGTGGATTTGACCTTTTAAGCCTATGCACGCAAGGTTTATATGTTAAATAACCCTTAACTTTTTTTTTTTCTTAAGAAATTAGAATAATTTTTGTAAAATTAATGTATTAAAATAATTTTCAAGTAATTATACAATAAGGCATAGTTTTCTAGAACGTTAGAGGTTTTTTATGGTAATATTAATAATTAGTTTATGATTAATTATATATCAACATAATATGAAGAATTTTTTTTTAAATTGTTCATTATTATTCAATAAAAATAAAATATCTATTTTGTTTTTATTGTAAATGTTTTATATAATTTTCACATTTTTATTATTCTTACATTTATTCATTCATGTCAATAAAAATGATTAATTCAGGATTTTGTGTTATTAAAACCTAGTTACAGTATTATATAAAACTACTGATTACTGTATTCATCCAAATCTTCAAAATCTCCACAATCAGACGCATCTTTTGTTTTTTTTTGCCCAAGGGTTACATCGAAACCTCTTTCTTCTCATTAACTTTCTGAGCACGATTTTTAAAATATTTTTTATTTTAAAAATTATTTATGATATCAATGATTTAAAAACATTAAAAACTAATAATATTTTAAAGTAAAGAAAAAAATAATAATTTTTAAAAACGTTTTTTTTTTTTTTAAACCATCAGTATCGAAATTTTACACATTGTTTAACTAAAGTGATCTTGGAAATAGTCTGTTTGCCCACCTGTCCCTCTTTCACAGGAATACGAGGCTTTGTCCTTCCAAATCAGTTAGGTATAGAGAACTGTCAAGTGACTGTTGCATGGCCGGAATCTGCGACTGCATATCCAATCGAGCTCCTTTCGATGCCAAATATGCAACTGGGAGGGTACATTTGTACGTGTAAACCGCTCGAAAAACCATGACTCCTTTGACTAACTAGGTTGTGCTAGTCTTTTGCTAGGATCTTTCATAGATGGCCACACAATGTGCTTCCTATACTGTGTAGCCTTCGATGCGTGAACGAGAAAACATGTCCTTGAGGCATGCATAGTAGCCAGCAGTGAAATGTTGTCTTTTGTCCTTGTTACCTTGCCGACAGCTTTATCCAGCTGCTCCCAAAAGGATACGAGAGGAAAGTGAAAAGTTTTACCATGGATATGCATTACGTGTGGCAGTGTTGGGTATCTGAAAAGAAGATGGTCATGTGATTAACCTTCGTCGAAACATGAACTCTTTACGTTTTTCAAAATCTGGACCTGGGCTTTGTTAAGTACATACTTGGGCGAAAAGCTGTTAAATCTGTGTCCGAAATAATACTTACCTCAGCAGTACAATCTGTAGCCCAGCAATAGCAGATAAGTATAGGCCTGTAAAATTTCAATCCATAGACGTTGAAGTTCTAGGACAAACAATGGTAAAAGTAGCAATTGAAAATGAGTGCAAGACCAGTACCTTATTATTATTATTATGAAATAGTTATTTTGTTGGGATTATCTTAAATTGTGGGTCCAAATGAGAAAAAAAATCAATGTATTTAGTTTAAAGTTGTTATATTTTAGGATTAAAATTTATTTGTGGGTGTTTCTGTTATCTACATTTTGATGGCTAGAGAGATGAGGGATAAAAAGTGAGTTTTGGGTAACTTTGAGATTTTGAATGGAAGTAATTTTGTGTGACACCTTGTAATATCCTTTTTTCTTACAGTGAATTTTCCTGATCGTCTCACTCGTGGAGTAGGCCCAAGTTGCCAAACCACGTCAATTTCATGTGTGCTCTTGTGTGATTGATTGTGCTTATCTTTTATATTTCTCTACTTACCTATTGGTTTGAGGTTTTAAGGTTTTCGCTACAAACTAGTATCAGAGCTTGCTTTTTTAACAATTGGCTTTGCAATGGCGACAAAAGTAACGTCGACAATGCAGTTTGATATAAGAAAGTTTAATGGTAGAAATAACTTTAATATATGGTGTATTAAGATGCATGCCTTGTTAGTTCAACAAGGTTTATTTAAGGCATTAAAAGGTGTAGACAGTCTGCCTAAGGGGATGAATGATGAGGATAAATAAGATCTTATGGAAGACGCACATAGTGCTATTTAGCTTTGTTTGCCCAATGAAGTTTTAAGGCAGGTTGTTGAAGAGACTACATTTGTTGGGTTATAGACAAAGTTGGAAAATCTTTACATGACCAAATCCCAAATGAATTGATTGTGTTTCAAGCATCGACTGTATACTCACTAGATGAAATAATATATGCCTATTAAAGACCATCCTAATGAATTCAATAAAGTAATTTTAGATTTGCAAAATATTGATGTTAAGGTTGAAGACAAGGACCGAACTTTGATTTTATTATGTTTGTTACCTCCATCTTATGAGCATTTTGTTGATACTTTGCTATATAAAAGGGATAATCTGTTTAGAAGATGTCAAAGCTTTGTTAAACTTTAGGAAGCTAAAAAAACGAGTGTTAAAGATTCATAATGATGATAACACAAAGGGCTTCGTTATGAAGGGTAGAACACATAATAAGGTTTCGGGTAGTGGAGGCAAGTCTAGATTAAAATCAAAGTAAAAAACAATTAAATGCTTTGAATGTCATGGAGTATAAAATTTTAAGAAGAATTTTCCTAAGCAGAAAGACAAGAGAAAGAAGGAGGAAACCTTCAATGTTGCAAATATTGCTAGCAAAGGAGAAATTTATGATGAAATTGAAAATGTTCAGGCTATGTTTGTTGATGACTTAGGTGATGAGTGGATTTTTTATTCGGCTTGCACATTTCATATTTGTCCTAATAAAAGCTAGTTTTACACTTATAAAGTTGTCAATGATATTGTTTTATTAAGAGACAACAAAGAACTTTCTATTATTAGTGCGAGTATAATTTGAATTAGAATGTATTATGACATTATTAGAATAGTAGAGGTTCAACATAGTCCAAAGATGAAGAAGAATTTGATTTTTTTTTAGTCTTCTTCATTTATAAGGTTATGGTTATTCTATTAAAGGTGGAGTTCTAAGGGTTTGTAAAGGTGTTTTTTTCATGATGAAATGAAAGCTAGTTAATGACCTCTACCATTTTCAAGGTTTAACAATTATTAATTCAGCTTGTGTATCATCTATGATTGATTCGAATATTGCTTCTACTCAGTTATCGCATATGCGACTAAGACAAATAAGTAGGAAAGGGATGATAGAGTTAAGTAAACAAGATTTACTATATGGTCTGAAAATAGATAAATTAGGTTTTTATGAGCATTGTATTTATGGTAAAATATGCAGGGTCAAATTCAGTACAACTATTCATTGTACCATGGGTATTGTGGATGATGTTTATTTTGACCTTTGAGGTTCTTCTCCTATTATATCAAAAGTTGTAGCATAATATCTATTAATATTTATTAATGACTACTCTAGAAAGGTCTAAATGTATTTTTTGAAGAGAAAAAGTAATGTGTTTATCATATTTAAGTAGTGGAAAGCCTTAATTGAGAAGCAGACTTGTACGAAAATCAAACGCTTAAGAACTTATAATGGTTTAAAATTCTTCTTATATGAGTTTAATGAGTTCTACAATAATGAAGGAATTTTTAGACATCGTAATGTCAAGAATACAACATAACAAAATAGGATTGCAAAACGTATGAATAAAACACTCTTGAAAAGAGCACATTATATACTTTCACAAGCTGGATTGTCAAATCACTTTTTGGCTAAAAAAGTTAACGTGACTTATTATTTAATGAATAGATCTCCATCAATAATTTTAGAGTTGAAGACTCCATATGAGGTACGATCTACTTCTCCTACTGATTACTTTAAACTAAAAGTATTTGGTTGTCCTGCTTATGCTCATGTTAAGGAAATTAAACTTAAGCCTAGAGCAAGGAAATACATATTCTTAGGTTATGCATCTAGAGTGAAGGGATATTAGTTGTTGTGTGTTGATAACAAGTGACTTGAGTTTATTACTAGTTTAGACGTGACATTTGATGAGTCTACTATGTTTCGGAAGAAAAATGAGTGAACCAGTATTATGTTAAGATGGACTAAGGTACTAGAAAATAGGTAGAGCTTGAGGTTAGCGCTTTAGAGATAGTGCTTGAAGACATTTCAGTTGAGTTTATTGAGGAAATGGTGTATGATATTGTTGTTAAAAATGCATTTGAAGAATAACCTTATATTATTGCTACAAGAAGATATAAAAAAAGATAGATAAAACCACTAGTTAAGTGTGGTTATGCTGATTTAATTGATTTTACCTTGAATGTTATAGAGAAACTTGATGATCATAAGCTTTGTTCTTATAAAAAGGTAATTTCTTGCAAATAACCTTCTTAGTGAATGATTGATATAAATGAAGAGATTAATTCTCTTTACAAGAAGAGAGATGAAATCCTAGAGGTTGAGGATGAAAGGTTTAAAGCACACCTAGTTGCTAAGAGCTTTACATAAATAGAAGGTGTTGACTTCAAAAAGTGTTCTCCCTAGTTGTGAAGTATAGTTCTATCTAGATATTGCTTGTTATGTTTGTTTTGTTTACTTAGAGCTTAAGTAGTTGGATATCAAAACAACTTTTCTATATGGTGAGCTAAAGAAAGGGATTTATACGCATCAACTAGAGGGTTTCATTGCTCAAGATAAGGAATGCCATGTGTGCTTATTGAAGAAGTTATTATAAGGGTTGAAGTATTCACTAAGACAGTGGTATAAGTGGTTTGATATTTTTATGCTTGGATATGGTTACTCTAGGAATGACTATAATAGCTGTGTATGTTTTAAAAAACCTTTAAATGGTTTATTTATGTACCTGTTATATGTTAAAAACATGTTAATTATCTTTAAGAACATGGCTAAGATCAATATTTTAAAGGATCAATTGAGTAGTGAGTTGAGATGTAGGATTTGGGTGTGCTAAGAAGATTTTAGGTATGGAGATGCACATGGATTGAAGCGTTGACAAGTTATACTTATCATAAAAAAAGTATACTGAGAAGGTACTCGAGCATTTTGGTATGCAAGACTGCAATTCAATGAGTATTCTATTTGTAGACCATTTTATGTTATCTTTAACATTGTTACCAGAAACTAAAAAAGAGAAGGAGAACATGTTAAGTGTTTCATATTGTTGTGCAATTGGAAGCACTATGTATGCTATAGTCTGCACTCGTCTAGACATTCCATATGTTAGTGTGGTCAACAGGTTTATGGAAAATCATGGTAAAGTTCTCTAGTAGACCGTGAAATGAATACTCTGTTATCTTAGGTACTACAGATGTTGGTTTGATATATGATAAGGGTAGTAGCACTATAGGTGGTATTAAGGGCTTTGTAGATTTAGATTATGCTAGTGATTTAAATAGGAAGAGGTCACTGACATGTTATATTTTTACTTTCTTGGGGTGTGTCATTCCCTAGAAAATAATTTTGTAACCCATTGTTTCCTTGTCTAGAATAAAGGCTGAGTATTCATTGACAGAGGTAGTGAAAGAGTTTTATAGCCGAGAAGTTTGGTTGATAATCTTGATTTGTCATATGAGTTGATTGTTGTACATTGTGATAACTAGAATGCTATTCATTTACCCAAGAACCATACCATAAAAGGACCAAACATATTGATATGAAATATCACTTCATTCTATATATCATCTCATAAGGTATTGTAATAGTGAAGAAGATCACTACAGTTAAAAACCATGTAAACATGTTGACAAAGACTATTTCTATAGTCAAGTTCAAGCATTGGTTGAACTTGATTGTTTTGTGTAATACTTTAGAGATGCTTGGTGCAGAAAATCAAAGAGAAGTTCAAGTTTTGTATGTTGGCTCAATTTAAGCCAAGATATAGATTTGTTGGGTTTGTCTTAAATTATAAGTCAAAGTGAGAAATTAAATACTCATGTACTTATTTCATATATAAAATCCTAAAGTTGTTATATTTTAGGATTAAGGTTTATTTGTGAGTTCCTACTTTCTTGACACTTTGGCAGCTAGAGAGAGAAGAGAAGGTGTAAGTTTTAGGTTATTATAGGTTTTTTTAGTGAGATAATAATTTTGTGTGATACATTGTAATCTTCTACTTTCTCGTGGTAATTTTTTTTATTGTCTCGCCCTTGGAGTAGGCCTAAGTTGCTGAACCATGTAAGTTCTTTGTGTGCTTTTGTGTGATTAATTATGATTGTCTTTTATATATCTCTACATACCAGTTGGTTTAAGGTTTTAGGGTTGTTTTCACTACATGTTTCATAGATGCCCTTATGTTGAAAAAACATGTGACTCATAGGCAAATTAATCTTGATCTGATAAATTATGATGTTGTAGTTCTCAATTATTCATTGTAGGAATAAAGTTTGAACCATTTATGTCAATTATTCATTGTAGGAATAAAGTTTGAACCATTTATGTACACTACCAATAAATGGTAAATAATAATGGAAACGTCGATGAAAATAATCTGTTAGTAATTTTTTACTGAAATAACAATAAAATTTTTTTATTGGTAATTTCTGACAGAAATAATGACAGAATAGAAAAAAATAAAAAATCAATTAAAATCTTATCGATAATTTCATTCAAAACTTGACACGTTAGTAATGCTGATGAAAGTTTTGATAGAATTTTCAATGAAGATTTTAAATGTTTTAAAACTCGACATTTCTCTATTTCCTTTCATTTCTTCATTTTCTAAAAACCATAAATACCCTCCTCTTCAATTCTCTTCATATTCCAGCAACCCTCGTGTAAATCTAGCCACCTAAACTCGTCAGTGTCAACCAACATTTGTCAATAGTGTAACCTCTGTATGTTGATTTCAATTTTTGTTAACTTTCACACCACCAAGTTAGTAACTCACTTATAGTCTTTTGTAACCCATTTATTTTTTAAGTTAATTTATTGAAATGTGTTTGTAGTATTTGTTGTTTGCTTGTATATTTAAGTGTTTTTCAACTTTTTTTTTATAGATAATCTTATTGTATTAATGCATGATTTGTATGTTAGGATTTGTTTAAGATTTGAGAGAAATTGATTTTATTTTTTATTTTATGAAATTGAGTTTGGTTTTATAGCTTAGGTGTGTTATAATTGAAGAAATAACAGGTACCAATTATATTTTATCAATTGTTAAGTTGGAGATTTAGGAAAAATTGATTTTTATGGAATTTATAATAATTAAAATGTATTAATTTAAGTTGAATAAATCTGAATTGAATAAATAATAGATGCTTAGTTGGGTACCAATAATTTATTTTTAATTTTATTGTTCAGTTCATATTTTGATGGAAAATAGAATTTGTGGAATTGATAATTAGTTATTGGGTTGCAAATTTATTTTTAATAAAAAGTCATCGTTAATCTATATAGGTTTTATAAGTAATGGATGATCATTCTTCAATGTATTAAGATTCAAAAGAATGGTTGTATATGCAAGATTATCTCAAAGGTGCTGAAGGTTTTATTAATTTCATACTTTTTAATATGAAAAATATTAGTGGGGTGAAATTAGATGTCTATATGTATGAAGTGAAAAAACAAAGTTTCACCATAAAGATGTTATGATGATATATCTATTTAAAAAAAGATTTGGTAAGAAATACTTATATTGATTTCCACATGAAGAATCCCGTGTTTCTTATGAAACCATATTGTAATGGATGGTTGACTCAAATCCAACTTTAACTTCTAGTAACTTACAAGAGTTTGTGAATGACAATAGTAATTCTTATAGGAGTATTGTGATGGATGCAACGAAAATGAATCAAAATGATTCAGGTGAAGGTTCATGTAACATCCCTTTAGATTAAGAACCAAATGTGGATGCATCTAAGTTTTTTAAACTTTTGAAAGATTATGATAAACCATTATAGAATGGGTGCACATCTCATAATAAATTATCTGCAATTGCATAAGTGTTTAACATCAAGTCAGATTATAGGTTAAGTGAGGCTAGTTATGATCAAATCTTTAATTAGATGTAAGATATGTTACCTGAAGGGAGTTGATTAATGATGGGTTCCATGTTGCAAAGCTCAAAGACACTTTCATCTTAGACAAAGATGCATAATTTCTTGTTTACGAATGGATTAAAAGTATGATTTCTAATGTATATGCTTCAAACTTAGCTAGATTAGTGAATTTAGAGGAATGAAGATTGTATAGAATGAAAAGTCATGACTGCCATGTGTTTATTCAAATACTCATTCCAACTACTTATAAGGATTTATTTCCAAGAGGGATATATGATGCATTGACAAAGATTAATTACTTTTTTAGAGATATTTGTTCGAGCAAGTTGCATACCTAACACATGCAGTAGCTTGAAATGATTTTTTTTTTTACTAAATGAGCATCTGCTCATTCATCTAGCGTATGATGCAAAAGCTAGAGGTCTTATATAGTACAAATTGATGTATCTATTTGAGATGTTAGGGATTATATGCATCCTATGTAATTGACCATTTTATGTTATTTTTTAAAAAAAATTTGTTATTCATTTCTAATTACTTGTATGTAGATACTTGTTCAACCATAAAAAAAAAAATTAAAAACAAAACGCATATTGAGACTTCGATATATGAGACTTATATTGTTAAAGAGATTTCAATATTTACCTTGTATTATTTCGAGTCTCATTTGAGAACAATAATCAATCATATTCTAAGAAATAATGTTGATGGTGAACTGTCTTAGATTGAGAATTTTTCAATATTTGACCATCCTAGATGACCATTATTAAGTTATGTAGTGAGGTGAAGATATTTGACAGACATCAAATTCAGACAAGCACATACTTATTTGCTATTTAACTATGATGGATTGACACCTTTTGTTCATTATGTAAATTTTACAATTATATATTTTTGAACCAGTTCTTTTATATTTTCATATAAACTAAATTCAGATAAATTCCTTATAGTAAATATTATTAATTATTGTTATTTAGAAATTCAAATGTTAGTGAATCTTAAATTTTCCAATTACAAGATGAATAATTTACCGTGTGGTTTAAAACACGTGTAAGTATTTAAAAATTCATAACTCTTAAGTTTAGATTTATTTATGTTTTTTCTTCGACTGTTAATGGTTGTTCAATGAATGTGATAACTGACTTTGCGTTTAATTATTTGATGTTTTTTTCATATATATATATATATATATATTTGTCATTAATATATCAAAATTATTCAAAAACCCTTAAGATTAAAGATCAAAATGATGTTTGTTCTTAAAAACTCAAATGCACTTTTAAAAACACTTTTTAACACAATGAAAAATTATTACCAAACATAGCTTTTTCATGTAAAGTTATGGATGGAGTTGGATAAAAATAAATAAACTCAAGATCCACGGAGAAGAAACTATAAAAACAATCATATAAAATCAGATTGTTTGTCGAGGAGAGTTTGTTTTACCTAAACTGTTTTTTTTATATATAAAAATTGTTTTATAAACTTTTTGAGTTTTTGTCATAAATTATTTTATTAAAAAATATCGACATAAATATTTTACTATTGGCCTAAATATTTAATTTATTTGTAAAGAAAATTGTTTAAGCTTACGAAGTTTTCTAAAATATATTAAATATAGTAGTCAATTTATAATAGACTAAGAAATACCTGGCTAAAAAAATTATTTAAGTTTATGAATTACCTGACTAAGAAATCTCAGACTTGGAATTGCTCGATATTTGGAAATTAGGACAATAGACTCTTGGACTTGCAAAGCCAAATAAAGGACTTAAAGTAGAAGGGGAGTTTCGACAGTTTCTCAAATGTCTAACTAGTTATAACAGGATGCTAGTTTGGATGAAGTAAGGTAAGCATTCTATGATTGTGATAGGTCAAAGGCTATGGACTTGATGGTTCTACTTTTATTTTCTACAAGAAAACTTGACACTTAACCGGGAACAAGATTCTCCAAATGGTGAAAGAATTCTTCAGACTTGGCAAGCTTTCAAAAGGCACTAATATTTCTCCAAGGGTGTTGTTTCTGAAAATAAAGCTACCATTTTGTTTCTTTGAATATAGGCGTATTAGAGTAGTGCATGGTAAATATAAGATTGTAGTCAAACTACTCTCTATTAGGTTGAAATTAGTAAAGCCAAGTGTGATTAATGCCAATTAAACAACATTCATATCAAGAAGACAAATATTATATAGTTTTCTAATTGCTAATGAAGTGGTTCATGGGTCAAAAAAAGGTGGAAAAAATTTCATACTTTAGGTAGATTTTACAAAGCATTTGATTTAATTTTATGGGAGTACTTAGAAGAGGTTATGGATTACATGGGTCCTAACAACAAATAGAAAACAATTAGACATGAATGCATCCCTAGTTCACATCTTGCCATTCTCATTAATAGCTCCCCAAGTCAAGATTTTAGAGTTCATAAAAGGTTGCAATAAGGTGACCTAATTTTACCATTTCTTTTTGACATAGTACTAAGGGTTTTGTTAGTGTTATTTTAAAGAGGCTACTTCAGAGGCATTGAATATGGTAAGAAAGTCATCTAATACAACTGCATGGAGGTTTGGTGATTAAAGTATGCGAGGCTGACAAGATATTATAATTAAGAAATATAGGCCTAGTTATTAGAATGGGCTCTTTGCTTTTAACCTTCTATTATCTGATTATGGCAAAGCATTTACTTTTCAGGAACTCTGAAAGAATGTATTCAATAATTTATAGTAGGTAATAGGAAAGATACTTGTTCTTGGACTAATCATTAATTAGAAAATGACATCTAAAACATTAATTTTCTTGGTTATATGCTCTTATACCAAAGCCAATAACTAGGATAAAAGAAATGGGAATAATACTTGGTCATGAAATCTATTTTAGAAGAGACATTTAAGAACTCCTGAGTTGGAACAACTTAATCTTCTTCTTACATTGTTGAATGGAGTTTGTTTAATACAACATAATGAAGACTCTAAATATTAGAAACCTGAGAGAAATGGGAAATACATTATTAGGTCATGCAACACATTTATTGATAGATTTGCATATCCTGGTATGTTCGCTTTTATAGAAAGGTATAGCTCCCCAAAAAATTAAGGTATTTTTATGGTTGGTTTTACTGACACGACCAAAGAGTTGATGTCTTCTCCCAAGTGTAGGAGTGTCGAAGTAATAAATAACCCGATAAGATCAGGGTCAAACCACAGGGAGGTTAACTGTATAAACTACAAATAAAGAAATAGATAATAATAGAAAAGGAGTTGAAAAGAGCTTTGAGATATGATATTGATGTAAGGATTTAAACAAATATAAAATAATTGTCAAGGTTAGAGGATCCACTAATGGTATTTCAAACAAGTATAGTATAAACTCTTTTTATTACTCAATTGGAAACCACACACAAAAGAGGTTCCATCGGATTATAAATTGTTAACATGATTACATTAGTTATTTTATTCGAATAATGCTAATACTTGTAAATATTGTCAGGTATTCATGATTATAACTTATGTTAACAACAAATCAAGTTCCTTTCATAGCACAGGTGTTGGTTATACCACACGGTTGGTCTATAAAAGTGCCAAGTATTTGTTGTACCAAGGGTGATACAACATAAATCTAGATTAACCATTTAACGAGTAAAATATTAAAAGTGAACAAGATAACAAATACAAAACATGTTAGTATCAAACATTAAAGTCCATGTTGAGTTTATACTATACTTATTCTTACACCATTAGTGTAATCTTTTCACCTTGACATAATAAACTTAGCTAAACATAATGAAAGAGAGAAATATAAATAAACAAGATAAGAACATAAATAAGATATAAGTTAACTAAGTAAAGGAAAGAAAATGAAAAACATAAACAAGAGAATAATATAAACAAAACTTAAGCATTACAAAAATATAAAGAAAGAAAGCAAGAACATGATCTTGATCTGAAAACCAAGATGCCTAAATGCATGGCAAATGCCTCCTTTTATAGGCTAAAATTTAAAACTATTGATTTAATGACTAATTGTTAAGTGGGTGGACACATCTTGACTTGGTGACAATCCTTATCTTCTTGTCTGAACAAAACGTCATTGCTAACGTCAGAATTTGAATAGATTCTCCTATGAAAGTTCTAGAAAATTTTCTTAACTTTCCAACAAAAAAAACATCGATGCATTTGGACTTTTAGAACTCGAGATATGGGCTAAACACTGAACAGTGTCTGGGCTGCAGGACAGATTCAGACTTCTCTTTTGATGCTAAGATTTGGACTTCCATACAGCAGAATTGAGTTTAAACTCTCTTGAATGTTTTAGGCCTATGTCTTAGCTTTCTAGCCATATAAACCAAACTAAAATCCAAGAACTACAGCTCTAGATATGACCTAATGACTAAACAGTATTCCAGTTTGGATTGAACTAGTGTCTCTTTTATAAGCTTAGCCCTCTCTTTGTCTTCTCAATTTCAGTAATTAAACTCATAAATCAATCCCTTCATTCACATGATAGGATTGCATTTAAGATGAACATTTACCATAAATTAAAGGTATCTTATAGTATTAGACATGATATTATAACACATGCTCTCGTTAAGGAGTTATTGATACTTTAAGTGCAAAATGATGATATAAAACCTTGATAAAAATGCACTTTTAAGTACTAATCACCCCCCCAACCAGCTTATTACTAGTCTCTAGTAATCAAAGCATTAAAATAGAAAAACAATTTGCAAATTCCATAAAGTAAGGCATTCATCAGTCAACTTCCATTAATCTATCCAAATAAACAAACTCTCATTAAATTTATATATCCGCTTCATACTTCTTAAACAAGATATTAATAAACCTTTTTTTTTATGCTCAATATATCAACACATAGTTATGGGGCTTTACTTGGAAGAAAACAAAATTTTGTTCTAATGTTTAAGGTTAACTTCCTTGGGTTTGGATTATTTTCTTTTTTTAAAATTTTTTTTTTAATATATATACATATAACTTAAAACACAATGTATTTTTAACCCATGTAACGAGCTTTAGACTAATGACTCTCAAACTAGTTGGTCTTAGGACATTAGGTGTTGAGACACCTCTTCGAGCTTAGGAACTCGGGTTGTAGATACTGATACGTAGATAGTGGAATGTTTGATTCCCTTAAGCTCTTATCCTTAACCCATGTAACAAGAATTAGGCCAATAGCTTCCAAGTCAGTTGACTTTAGGGTATTAGGTGTTAAAACATCTCTTCAGACTTAATTATTTAGGTTAGGGAGGCTACGAAACCAAACTTATCTACATTTTTAGTATCATCAATATTATCAATTTGTTTTTTTTTTTGCAAATTATATACTATCCCTTTCCCTTAGTTGTTACCTTTAACAAAAGAACATAAATAATGTAATAATCCAATGTGCAACCCACAATTATACGTTAAAGTTTATGTGTGAAAATGAAGGTTTAAGAATACTTGTTAAATGAGTATATGAGCAGAATCAATTGATAATAATACGAGAGTTTGTAAACCTGAATATTTCAAGAGAAGTATGTGATAGACCTTGTTATGAATATTGCAAAAACCATTAGAAAATGTTTAATAAGATGCGTCTCAAGAGTCAATAAAATTCCCCCTTACTCTACCATCCTAGTAATAACAATTTTGTCAAATGGTTTTATTAAAAACAAAAGCAGTTAGTTGATTAGTTTTTTTCTGTCAACTACTACCATTTCCCCCCAACCAAAATGAGACATTGTCCTCAATGTCATAAGGTAGAAAGATAGAGTATAGAAGACATCACCTAAAACAACGAACATTGACAAACCTGAAACACACTTAAACAAATATAAGAAACAACAAAATATAAATATTATGCTATTAATTAAACCAAAAGACATGCGCTCTTACAAAATAAGGTTTAAATTGTAGTTGTGATTGTGACTCACATCTTCCCTTGGTTTTACATTCAAGAATAGCTTTAACGCCCTCTATGGGTTGAGGATAGGCTTCTCATCCAGTTTTCTTAAAAACTAGCAAACCGGGTCTTTTATAGTCAGATTCCCAAGACTATTCCGAGCATGTTCGTTATAAAAATAGGGTCATAAGTTATGAAATGCACAATGCACATTGCCATTAGGATATGTCCCAAAAGTCAATAGAAGATTATATAAAAATTCCTCATGTGTGTCTTGAACATAAGGGGCCAATAAAATCCATATTGTAAGATTTTTGCAGTCGTCTTTTTTTGATGAGAAATGACTCCCACATGCTTTAGAATGACAAAGTTTAATGACACTACTTACCTCATTGTCCGAAATGCATCTTCAAAATATTTGATCAGGACAATATTTGAATAAGTAAGGGTTATCCCAATAAAAGTTCTTCACTTCGTTCAAAAACTTTTCTTTGTCTTCGGTACTCTAGTGAGCTGGCAAATCTCCTGTTGTAAGAAAATTGATTTGATTAACAAACCAAGGCATTGGACTAAGAGAAAGTAAGGATTTGTTAGGAAAATAATCATCAATTGGTGTGATGTCGGATGTCGAATCTATTGTCAATCTTGACAAAAGATCCGTATCAACATTTTTGGTGCCTTTCTTGTCCTCGATTTCTTCTTGAGAATAAATCATTTACAAATCTACATATTCATCAAACTTTGTTTTACTCACGGTGGATTCAAATTGATCATAAACTAATTCTTCAATAACATATACTTCCTGTAAATCATTATCATCTCCAGGTTGCTTGCAAATGTTGAAAATATTCATCTCCAATGTTATGTTTCCAAATGATAGCTTCATCAGTCTATTCCTACAAATAATCAATGCATTAGAAGTTGCAAGAAACAGACGTCCTAAAATAACAGGAAATGAATTACATGCTTCAACAAGTTGTGTATCGAAGACAATAAAATCCACAGGATAAATGAATTTATCAACTTGTACTAACACATCTTCAACTATTCCTCTAGGCACTTTTATAGATGTATCAGCAAGTAAGAGAGTTACAGAAGTTGGTTTTAACTCACCTAGATTGAGACTCTGAAAGACTGGATATGAAAGTAAATTCACACTAGCTCTAAGATCAAGTGAAGCTTTTTCAATTTTATGTTCTTTAATAAAGCATGAAATTGTAGGACAACTAAGGTCTTTATATTTCAAAGCATTATTGTTTTGAAGAATAAAACTTACTTGTTCAGCTAAAAAGGCTTTCTTTTTCACATCCAGTTTTCTCTTCAGAATGCCCAGATCTTTCAAAAATTTAGCATAAGAAGGTATCTATTTAATAGCATCCAACAAAGGTATATTGATCCTTACCTGCTTGAAAGTTTTAAAGATTTCAGAGTTATGATTGACTTTTTTTTGTTTGGTCATGGCATGAGAAAATGGAAGTACTAGTAGGGAATCCGTTTTTTATTTGCAATGTTCAGATTCAACCCCTTCCTTACCCTCAGAGATTAACTCATCATCTTTCTCACAAGGTTCAAGAGTGAGTTTTTCAATAACCTTACCACTACGAAGAGTAATGACTGATTTGACTTGATCCATGTGGTGGCTTCCAGAACTACTTGTAATTGTATTGTATTGCCCCTTGGGATTTTGCTGTGGTTGAGATGGAAACTTACCTTTCTCTTGAAAACCGAGAGCAAATGTGAATTTTGCAAGAGTATCTTTAAAACCTGTCATGGTTTGAGCAAGTTGAGTGTTGATTGTCTCTTGATTTTCAATGAATGCATGCAGTGTTTCCTCAAGAATTCTTCTAGGAGTTGGAGCATAAGGAGGTGCATATCCATGAGAATTTTAGAAATTATGGTGTGCTTGAAACGGTGGCTGTGAAGTTTGTGCATCACTCTTCCAACTGAAATTTAGGTGATTTCTCCAACCAGGGTTATACATTTGTGAGTATGGGTTATGATTGGGCCTTTGAAAACTATTTAAAGCATGAGCTTGTTCATTAAGGCATTTCCTAAAAGAAGGCAAAGTTGGACAATCATTTGTTGAGTGTTCATTGATTTCACAGATTTGACATATAATTTCTTGAATAGATTTTAATTGACCACTCTTTTTCAATTCTAGTGCCTCGACTTTTCTAGCTAAAGATGCAAATTTGGCTTGGAGGTCATGATCTTCCCTAAGGTTGTACATTCCTCCACTAGATGTATGAAGTTGAGTTTTACTTGGTGCCTCATAAGTGTCTGTAGTGTCCTAATTTTGAGCATTTTTAGCTAGCAATTCTAGGTACTCCATTGCTTCATTAGAGTATTTATCTTCAAAAGTTCCATTGCACATCAATTCCACCATTTGTCTATCTTTAGGTGCTACCCTTAATAAAAATGTGAAACCAATCTCCATGTTTCAAAACTATGATGAGGGCAAGTATTAAGCAAGTCTCGATACCTATCCTAACATTGGTAAAATATTTCTCCTAGTTTTTTAGTGAAAGTGGTGATTTGTCTTTTGAAAGAGTTTGTTCTGTGAGACGGAAAAAAATTCTTTAAAAATTGTTGTTGCATTTTACCCCAAGCACGAATTGATCCTGACTTAAGATTTTGTACCCATGTTTTAGCTTTATCTATTAATGAAAAAGGAAAAAGCTTTAATCTGATGGTGTTCATGCTACAATTTAAGTCATTATAGGTGTTACAGACTTCATGCTACAATGTCAAGTTATCATAATTTTGGCTTATGGTATTTTTCACGATGAGTTGCTAGATTGGAATTCAACTTTAGAGTTAATCTTACATCATCTAGTTTTATGGTTAAAAACACTTGATGGAAACTTTACATTTAAAGCTCTAGACTTCTTAAGAGGATCATAAGGTATATTAAAATGGACTAAAAAGTAATGAGTCTAATATAGATTTTTTTCCTTTAGCTTTAGAAACTTTTATTTCAGTCATTTTTATTTTTGCACTTCTCTTTTGTATACAAGTCTTTCTGTACTTTCTTTTGCTAGGTTCCGTTGGAAATAAAATTACTGACGAAATAACAAACATAAACATGTCATCAAAAAACATATCTTCAGTGATTTCTATTCCGCCAGTAATATAATCATAGAGGGGTTTACTAACGGGATTATCATGGAAAACAAAAAATTTTACTGGCAATAATTTTCTCGATAAATCCATAGGTGATTATGGCATATTAGTGACAAAATAAACTGTTGGTAAATTTATCGATGATTATATACATATTACCGACATAATTAATCCATCAAAGAATTACATCTAGCAGTGGTAAGACTTGTAATTGTTTTTCCAACTATCTGGAACTCTTCGAGGGACTTGGTCCGTTGGTAATTCTATTAGTATTTCAAATTTTATCAGTATTATATATAATTATTTTAAAAAAAGTTAAAAACAAACAATACAATTAAAAAAATAAAACAAAATTAAATTAAAATAAAAGGCAAATTTGTTTTATTAATTTTAAAATGTTATTAAATACAACTTCGAGTGGACAAAAGCTGGAAGAGAAGGTGAAGGTGGATCTTTGCTAGAACTATAAGGGTGACGAGGTTGAGCACAAGTACTAGTGAGAGTTGTCAACAATTGCTCGATGACATTCATTTTATCCCTTAGTTTGGTTGTCTCAGCCTTAAATTGAGTCATCTTAGCACCAAGGTAGGTCATCTCAGCTTGAACCTATTCTTGTACGATCATTTGGATGACTGATAATTGTTGGATCAATCTAGATTGTGATATTCCAATGGTCAAGACATTACGACCTGCCTACATATCCTTGGTCGTAGTGTTAGAGACACCATAAACTCGATTTCTATCATATCCACCGATTGATCCAGCCTCATTCAAAAATTTAGACTGAGTTCTGGATGAGTCGAAGGATCGTCCTCGTATCTCTCATGCAATCGGGTGTTATTTGTTTCATAAAAAAAATATGTCAACAAATATATATATAAAAACTTAAATAAATGTTAAAATTCTACTTACCATGAACTTCCGGGCTTGACTATCCATGAGTTGTTGTACCTCTTTCTATTTGTTCTCCTTATGTATGTGGGTTTCAATAAAAAGCTCCATCGATCTTAAATCACGCCCAAGTACCATAGCCTGCAAAAAGAAGCTACTATCAGTTAAACATTTTCATATAATAATTGTTTTTAAGAAATATTATATAAAACAAAATCTTATCATCCATTTTGCATGTAAAACGAATTGAATGGTTCTATCAATGTGCGTGGTCATGGAACCATGAATCTCATTGGTTCAGTTCTTTGAATTGGACTGTGACCGCCTCAAGAAATACCCTAACATCATGTGCTAGATATAAGCATCCTAGATACCCCGCGAGACGTGCAGAGGTTTAAAATCCCTCCACATGGCCTTGTCTTCCCACCTTGGAAGACCTTTATCTTTTGCATATTTCTTTGCTTTTTTTAGGCCTCATACTAGAAATCACGCAACCTAATTCATAGAAAAAAAATTGAATAAGATAATGAGAACTAAAATTTTAATATTTTTTTAAATATCACAATTTGAATTCAATCTTACATAATGACGTTGTTAGTCTTCTCCTAATGAAATTTTTCCTTACACGTTAATTTATAAAAATATTTAGTTTATTAAAATTAAAAAACTAATTGAATTAAATGTTTTAAAAAATAATTATATATTTATATATTAATCTTGAACTTTTTAAACCAAGCATCAATCATAAGCTTTCATTTAGGGTTTTTAGAAACCTGACTCTATTAAAATAAATGCAATTCCATCAATGATTTTATTATGTATGTAGCCTCAAAATTTATAAACCTGAATTTCCATTCGTTCATTAAAATTACTTATTCAAACTTTATCCATTGTTGTTTATTTTTTTTATCGTGCAGGAAAAGAAAACGAACTTACATGTTGTGGTTGAGCTTCCACTGACCAATATACTTCCAAATGTATATATCCTACTCAGAAAGGACACCCTCTTTATGAATCAGTCACCCTCATACTCGACGAGCATGATTTCAAAGAGGGTGCCGAGGTGCCTCATCATGGTTGGCACCTAACGGCTCATGCTCATCAAAAGAACTAGCAACGCTCCTATTCATATCTATCTCTACTAACCTTTTTTTTTTGTCATCCAAACAAATTAGATAAAAATAATAATAACATTATCAATATATCTATCATGACGCGAACCCTGGGTTCGTGACCGATAAGGCAGAAGTGGTGTCATGGGGACACCCCACCTGCATTAAACCTCAAAACATACATATCATAAAATCAAAACTATATAACATCATGCATGATTTCATAATCTTCCACAGTATGATATTGTTGAAAGCAATAAAATCAATAAGAGTTCAAAACTTATCATCATCAATTAAAAAAAACCGATAATCCATATATTTATTACATAAAAAAATCCAACCTTTAAATAAAACAGTGTAATAGTGGAGCGTCTAAGACATCAAATCAAACTAAAAGGAAAGCCTCATGAAAGCAAGCTAGATATATCAACCAAAAAATAAAGAAAGCAGGAACTCTTAGTCAAGATTAACCTGCTAACGAAAACAAAAAACATGAAAATATTTTAAATAGAGGGGTGAGTTCAACTAATTCAATGATGAAATAATATTTCATGTACATTTTTTTAACTATTTATGAACATAAGTCATCAATTATGATAATATATAAATAAGAGAACATAACTAAGCATATTAACATAAGGTATTGTAATACATGTCAGAAATCAGAGACACTCGAAGGTGACCACTATGGGGTGATAACTAGCTAGGTATATAGATATGATGTGCACAAAGACTAAATACTCTCCATTAGCATAAGGTTTCTGACAAACATATAGATATCAATACATAATATTTACTCACATGCCTTCCAGTCTATAATCTATAGAACAAAAAAAAAACAGACAATTTGTTCATCAAAACCCATCATTCTCGACATCCTAACAATTTGTTTTATGTCATCTAACACCCTATTACATCAATTATAACTCCACTCAAATAATCATCAAAATCATAACAAAACCCTAACTTCTTCATTGATCCTTCCATAAACAACCCAAAAATAAAAATATAATATAGAAGGAAAACACTTACTTGTTACTTGCACCTTCAACCAAAAACTCAAGATCAAAAACTGAAATCCTTGGTTTGATAAGGGGAGAGTCACGATAGCCATAAAAAAATAAAAAAGAGAAACAATTCTCTTACAACTTTTCCTTATATACCTAGGTTAACTTAGGTTGAGTTTGAGATGACTTGGGTTTAGGTTTGGGTCAAAATTTTTCCTCGAATTTAAACTTTGAGAAAATAAGTCTTACCATCAAAATCAAACAAGTACGGATACTTGTTGCGCATTTCCACCTTAAGCTCTCATGTTGCCTCTTTGCATGGGTGTCCACTCCACACCAATTTAACTGATGCGATATCCTTCAACCGAAGCTTCCTAACTTGTCGATCCACTATCTCTATTGGGTGGACTTCATATGACATATCCTTTCTTAGTTCAACCGGCTAATCCTCCAAGACATAAGATGGATCGGTCAAATACTTTCTCAATATGGAAACATGGAACACCAAATGTATAGAGGACAAATTAGGTGGCAAGGCAAACTGGTACGCCTTTGCCCCTACTTTTTCTAAAATCTCAAAGGACCCTATAAACCTGGTGCTCAACTTTCTCTTTTTTTCAAATCTAAATATTTCATTAGTCAGAGAGGCTTTTGGGAACACGTCACTAAATGAAAACTCCAAGCTACGCCTTTTTTTACCCGTGTAATCTTTTTCCCACTCTAAGTTGTTTGAACCTTATCTCAGATCACCTTAATCTTATCCAAAGTAAACTGTATTAACTCGAAACCTATCAATCTTCCCTCGCCAATCTTATACTAGCATACAAGTGATCTACACTTTCAGTTATACAAAGCCTCACATGGTGTTATATTAATGCTCGTCTGATAACTATTGTTATAAGCGAACTCTATCAAAGACAAGTACTTGCTCCATCCGACCCTAAAATCAATCACATTAGCTCTCAATATACCCTTAAAAATATATATAGTCATCTTAGACTGTCCATTGGTCTGAGGATGAAAAACAGTACTTAACTGAATATTAATCCTCAAGACTTCCTAAAACTTCACCCAAAACTGAGAACTGAATTATGGATCTCTGTCGGACATAATTGAGATTGGCACATCATGCAACCTCATGATCTCATTAATATAGATTTCTACCAGCTTTGTAAGCCCATATATCACCTTTACTGGCAAGAAATGACCTGACTTGGTTAAATGGTCAATTATCACCCAAACTAAATCATAACCCTCTTGACTCCAAGGCAAACCTGACACAAAATCCATAGTAATCCTCTCCCATTTCCATTCAGGAATCAACAATGGCTGCAAAAGCCCTGGTGGCTTCTGATGCTCACCCTTAACCCTATAACAGGTCAAGTATCGAGATACAAACTTGATAATGTTTTTCTTCATACCATTCCACCAGTAACACTCTCTCAAGTCCATATACATCTTTTTAAAACCAGAATGTACAGCATAGGTAGTTTGGTGTGCTTATGCCATCACATCTATTTTCAAATCATCCACATCAGGCACATGCACCCTGAAACCAAATCTCAACACAACTTCCTCACTAACAACAAAACTCGGAGCCATTCCTAGCTCCAACTCATCTTGAATCTTATATAGCCACTCATCCTTTATTTGAGCTGCTTTAATCTGGTCTACCAAGTTCAACATAGCTTGCAAGTGAGCCAACAATGCTCCCAATTCACCAATCTCAAAATTGACCTTTTTATCCAACAATCCATGTAACTGTCTAATCAATAGTCTCCTCACCTCCTAAATATAAGCCAAACTACCAATAAACTTTCTACTCAAGGCATCAACAACAATATTTACCTTGCTTGGGTGATACTAAATCGTGTAATCATAATCACTTAACAACTTTATCCACTTTCTCTATCTTAAATTCAGATCTTTCTACTGGAAGATATACTGAAGACTCTTATGATTTGAAAATATATCACATGTCTCCCTGTACAAATAGTGTCTCCAAATTTTAAGGGTAAACATTACCACAACTATCTCCAAATCATGTGTTGGGTAATTTTGCTTATGCTACTTCAACTTCCTTGAGGCATAAGTAATTACACTATCATTCCGCATAAAAACATAACCTAATCCAATCCTAGATACATCACAGCACATAATAAAATCACCAAACCCTGAAGGTGCTGTCAAAATCAGAGCTGTAATCAACCTTTCTTTCAACTCCATAAAACTCTTCTCATATTCTTATAACCATTGGAACTTGACACTTTTAAGTGTCAACTTAGTCAATAGAGTAGGATTTCATAAAAAGTTCTCTAAGAACCTCGTATAGTATCCTGTTAAACCAAGAAAGCTTATAATATCAATTGTCGTAATCATTCTAGGCCACTGTTTAATTGCCTCCACCTTTTGTGGATCAACCTCTATCCCATTCCTGGATACCACATGTTCTAAAAACCCAACACTCTCAAACCAAAACTCACTTTTTAAGAACTTTCCATACAACCGATGATCTCTTAAAGTTTGAAACACCAATCTTAAATACTCTTTATATTCCTCTTTACTCATTGAACACACTAAGATTTCATCAATGAACACAATAACAAACCTATCAATAAACGACCTAAAAACCTTGTTCATCATGTCCATAAAGGTTACTGGTTCATTTGTTAACTCAAAAGACAACAATAGAAACTCTTAATACCTATGGCAAGTCTTAAAAGCAATTTTAGGAATATATTTCTTTCTAATCCTCAACTGGTAATACCCCGATCATAAATCGATCATTGAGAAACATTGAGCTCCTTATAACTGATAAAAAGGTCATCTATTCTTAATAATGACCTTGTTCAACTACCTATAGTCTATACACATCTTTATCGACCCATCATTCTTCTTTACAAATAAAACAAGTGCTTCCCATAAAGACACACTTGTACGGATAACCACCTTATCCAAGAAATCTTAAATATGTTCATTTAACTTCTTTAATTCTCCTGGCACTATCTTATAAGGTGCCATCAAAATTGGTTTCGTTCCCGAAACTAAATCAATATAAAATTCTATCTCCTTATCAGGAGATAGTCCAGGTAAGTTATCTGAAAAAACATCAATGAACTCCTAACTATCAAAACTTGTTCCATCTCTGAAACCTCCATACTCACATCTTGCACATAAGCAAAAAATCCTTGTACACCCTTCCGTACCATCTTTCTCGTGATGGCCAAGAGAATACTCGATGAAGATGATAACACATCTTCATGAAAAACAAATTATGTCTTTTCATCAGGCTTGAAAACTACTATTTTATTCGAATAATCAATTAAGGCATGGTGCCTAGAAAACCAATCCATACCTAGTATCACATTAAAGCCTATTATTCCTAAAATCACCAAATCACCCAAAAGCTTTCTACATTGCATCTCAACCTTACAATCAATACAAACATATTTCCCAAACATAACCTTATTTGATGGGGTAGCCACACAAAAAGGACTTTTTAACAAATTAGGTTGTTTACTAAACCTCAAAGCAAATTATGATGACACGTAAGAGAGAGTTGCTCACATGTCAAACAAATATAAAGAGTGTATGTGAAAACCCGATAAATTATAATCTGAACAAAATAAAATACCAAATAGATTAAATAAAAGGATTTCAGGTATTGTAAATGGACACAATTGAATACAAGGTAAGGTGTTGTGGTGTAATTAAGTAAAAAGAAGAATTAAGTGACAAAAATAGAAATAAGAAGTAATGAGGGCCAATGTGTAAATAAATAAAACCTGGACTATAAATGCTCCAATTTTTCTCTCTTTTAGCCGAGAGTTTAAAACCAAGAGAAGGGGAGAAATTGTGTGATTTGTCTACACAAATTCTTGTTAATTTCACCAATTAAAATGAGTAATTAGAGTGATTAACTTAGTTAAACACCAAGAGGGGGTGATTTTAAGGTGGTGAGTGATTTGGAAGAAGAAATTCAAGCTAGGGTTTGAAGAGGGAGAAAAGGAAACTTGATTTTTTCTTACATTCTTTCTGTAAATCCTTATCAAAGTGAGGTAAATAACATGTTCCAAATGATTTATTCCTCTAGTTTTATGTTTGATGAAGGATTATGTAGAATTGTGATTATGTGAAATTGTGGGTTTATGTTATAGATTATGGGAATGATGCAAATTATGATTGAACCATGTTAGAATGCATGTATTAAGATTGGGTAAGTGATTAATTTTAATTAAAAGAAACAAAAATTATTTCCTCCCCTTTTTTATTGAACTTTTAGCCAAAAGAGGAAATAATTAAGGGATTTGAGGTTTTAATACAATTGTTTGGAAAATGGAGGAATAAATAGGTTTATAAGTGTTATTATTATGAAAGGAGTAAGAATTCTTCAAAGAGAAAAGAAAAGAAAAGAAAAATCTTTACTTTCTTCCTTAGGTTAATTTTGGTGAAAAGAAGAAAATTAGAAAAAAATTGAGTTTTGATAATATTATTGAGAGATCTTGCCCTTTTGAAGATAATTGATGTTGATAGGTTAAATTGAATAATGATTTATGTAAATAATAAATGAATGATTCAATTAAGCTTAATTAAGTGTGTTGAGTATAATCAATAAATATGTCATTGGTATTAGAATTTTACCAGTACAAATAAATGAAAAATAACATAGTAAATTGTGTTGGTATAGAGGAGGTTATGGGACCTAATCAGCAACAAGGGACCTCTTCACGCACACAGACACCAGGTAGGTGTTCGACACCTTAAAATAATTAAATAGCTTATTTTAACTGATGGTAGAAGAAATTTTTGTAGATTGTGATTTTTGGTATAAAGATTAAAAGAAAAAAAAAGAGTGAGAGATAAAATAATGTCATGTTGAATGGGGGAGGCGAGGAGATTATTTCCTGGTTACTAGAAATAATGCCATGTTGAATAGGCGAGTCAAGGGGATTATTTCCTGGATTACTGGGAATAATGCCCTGTTGAATCCTGTTTACAAGAAATAATGCCATATTGAATGGGCAAGTAGATAAAATAATTTTCTGGTTACTGGAAATAATGCCCTGTTGAATCCTTGTTACTTAGAATAATGCCCTGTTGAATGAACAAGTAGATAAAATAATTTCCTGGTTACTGGTAATAATGCTCTGTTGAATGGATGAGTCGATGAGATTATTTCCTGGTTACTAGAAATATTTTTTTGATGAATAGACATGTTCAGAGAATAAACTTTTGGGTTAATGAGATAATTAATCGGTGTAATAGATAAATAGTGAGCTTAATTAATTTATATGGAAGTTAAATATGTGGGTTCTATTAGAGACACTCTTGGTATTTTTTTTTTTTGTAAATTATATCTTTTTATTTGGAAAAGAATTTATGAAATTATTAAACTATTAAGGATAAGATAATTCATTCAATGAGGCGAGAATTACTTCAACGTACATGCATAATTATTCCTAAATTAATTATTTGTCGAAATGTGCAATTTTTTAATCATGTTTAAATGTGATCATGTTCTTTTAGGCACTTCACACTCTTGAACCGGAAAATAGATGCATGGATAAATATTTTGTTAAGAAATTGATGTAATTGATAGAACTAATATTTTATTGTAATTGTAATGTTTAACTTATTGACCTATATATGATGTAAGTTATGATGTTGTTATTTTTAGAATAGATGTATGGTTGGTTGTTTACATATTTTGAGCACAACTATTAAAAAAAAATTGATTGATGTTACAGGTTGAGAAATCTTTGAGTCGATAACTTGGTATCAAAGAATACAAAGGAAACTCTGCCTCAGTAATATATATATATATATATATATATATATATATATATATGTAATTTGGTTGCTATGAATTTATACCATATAATTTGGGTTTATATAATTAGGGTTGTTGTAGTGCACCTAAGACAACGATGTTGGATGCCTGGGCATCCTGCTGAGTAAAGGAAAAAATCTCGCCTATCTCCACAACTTCGTTGGTCGCGCTCATCGGCTCTACAACCACTCTTAAACATAGAATGACTAGTAAACTAAGTCCGATTAAGAGATACAACCGATACAAATGCACTGGGTATGGACAAACGTCTGTTCAAACAATCACCTAGTAAGTGATCAATTTGTCCACAACTAAAACAAGCTCTTTTATGCCTAGATCCTCAAGATTGACATAAAGGCCTCCCCCTTGAACCCTATGGTGTTGATTGAATAGTATCCTAACTTTGAGTCTGACCACCTCCACCCATACTATGTTTATAGACTCCTTTAAAAATAGATTTTGGCGAGAAACACGTCGACTATCTAAATTAGCCTTGTCAACTCCCTGTCCTCTATTAGGACTTGTATTAGACCACTACTGAAAAGAGAACTAACTCACCACTTTGGGCCTCTTGGTCAAATCTAGTGATAATTCATCCTTTAACTCTCATGCCTCAATAGCTCAGGCACAATCCACTACAGCCGAGTACATCTTAAACTCGTGATCCTTAATAGCTTTGAACAAGTAGCTATTAAGACCTTGAACAAACCTCTTGATCTTTCTTTTCTTAGTCTGTATCAAATAACCAACATAGTTGGACAGCCGCGTGAACTCCACCTCATAGTTAAATCACCTTGAACCAACCTGTCAAACTCATATGCTCTGGCATCCCTCAAGCTTTCAGGCAAAAAACACTAAAAAAACATCTCATAAAACTCCTTCCACATCATAGGTTGAGAATTTGTTGCCTTTTCATTCATCTTAGACTTATACTAGTTCACAATCACCTCACCTTCCAACCTGAAGGATGCTAACATCACTGCATGATGTTAACTTCACCTGAACTCCAGGTTTGTGACTTGCAACACAAGAGTGGTGCCGCAGGGGCACCCTACTTTTGCTAAGCCTTAGAACATACATATCATAAAACCAAAACTATATAAAATCATGCAGCATCTCATAATCTTCCAAATATGATATTGTTCAAAGAAATAAAATCAATAATAGTTTAAAACTTCTCTCACTAGCTAGGTATATAAATACGATGTGCACAAATACTAACAACTCTCCTTAACATAGAGTTTCTAACAAATATATCGATATCAATGCATAATAGTTACTTATATGAATATCCAAAACAAATAAAAGTCATATCAAATATAATTTGATTCAAAAGAATACGAGTGAAAAATAAAAAATGAATGAGTACTCGGAAATAAAGCAACATATGTGTGTGTGTGTGTGTGTGTATTCAAGAAATAAATGAGTACTCGGAAATAAAGCAAATATATGTGTGTGCATGTGTGTATTCAAGAAATAATCAATTGTGCTCATCCTAATATCAACATACATTTATTATTTATATTTCATGCATATTAAAGATTATCCCACTCACCCGGAAAACAAAAACAAAAGGCAAACGGATGCAAAATCGAAGACTACTAAAGATCGTTAGGAGAAATGTTAGTAGAACCTATAATGAATATGTAAAACACTAAAAAACAACTCAAAATAAAACTAACCCACTGTAGGGTAAACCGGTCGTCTGGTTGCAACAAGTGAACGGGTTGGTTGGGATTTCCAGAATCCCGACCTACCAGTCTACAATCTATAGAACCCAAATAAAAAAATAGATGACTTGTTCATCAAAACCTATCATTCCTGACATCCTAATAGTTCGTTTTACGCCATCTAACACCCTATTACATCAATTATAACTCCAAGATCAAACAATCATCAAAATCTTAACAAAACCATAACTTTTTCATTGATTTTTCCATAAATAACCCAAAAATAAAAAATAAAAATATAGAAGGGAAACACTTACTTGTTACTTCCACCTTTCTTGAACAAAAAAATCAAGATAAAAAACTAAAATCCTTAATTTTATGAGGGAAGGGTCATTACAGCCATAAGAAAAAAAAAGAGCAAAAAAAATTCTCTTATAGCTTTTCATTATATACCTAGGTTTACTTAGGTTAGGTTTGGGCTGTCTTGGACTTTAATTTGGGCTAAAAGTTTGGGTCTTATAATAACTTATTTTAAAACAAATCTTGGCAGCACCTCCCCTATATGAGAGTCTACTTCAAATTTTAAAACCTGTAAAATACGCATCAACAACTCATGTTGCAAACCAATTAATTCTATTTATGACTATTATTAAATTTATGTATCTATTTAGAACAAGAAATTCCATCATTTACCCAATATTTTTCTTTGAATAACCTTCATAACTTTACTCTATTTAGTACTTAATTCATGATAGTTGATGATATTAGCATCAAAATAGTCATTTTCCCTCAAAGTTGCCCTAGAACCCTAAAATTGACAATTGAGAATTTCCTTCCCTTTTTATGGCAGCATGTATGAACACAAAATCATTTTCTTATCAAAACCAAAATAAATCTAATTCTCATCATTAATTATCTATAGGCATAATAAATTCACAATCATAACAAAACAATTTCTTTTTTCTTAATGTTTTTGTATTCCTTATCTATCTAACATGCAAATACATTAAAATCAAAGCATGTTAATGCTAGGATAGTAAAAATTAATGATGTTGCCTTCAAGGAATTACTTAATCTATCAGTTTATATAAAAGTATAAAAAAAATTATTTAAAAATAGCAACATTTTAATATTGTACTTATTAAAAGATCTCAATTCATCGTAGTTAAATAACACATAATTATATACATGTCTAAATTTGATTTCTATCAAGTATCTTCCTCTCACTGCTTTTTTTGATAAATGTCGTTCAGGATGGGGAAATATTAACAAATTCTCACATGAACGAACTTCCCTATCATCGTAATATCTTGGAACATAGTTTATTCTTGTTCTTAAGTGAGACTTAAAATATTAAGAGTGACATGATCAAAGAGTTGATGTCTTATCCCAAGTGCAGGAGTGTCACAATAATAAATAACCCGGCAAGACCGGGGTCGAACCACAGAGAGGTTAATTGTATAAATTATAATTAATAAAACAACAACAACAACAATAATAACAATAATAATAGTAACAGTAATAATAATATTAATATTAATAGTAATAATAATAATACTCAGTACGTGGCATTGTTATACCTGAGAATGATCTCAAAGATTGGGTCACAGGTTTCCAGCCTATATACTGAGTTTATGAAAAGATCAAAGAGATATATTATATAATATAAACAGATTTCTGATGTGAATGAACAAGGCAAGACCAACAATGTCAGGATCCTTGATCAAACACAGAGCATACTTAAAGTGCATAAAATATAATAATAATAATAATAATAATAATAATAATAATAATAATAATAATAGCAGCAATATTAGTAGTAGTAGTAGTAGTAGTAGTAGTAGTAGTAGTAGTACTAATAATAATGAAGAAGAAGAGGAAGAAATTAATGAGAACTTTGAGATGGAAGATTAATGTAAAGATTAAACAATGATAAAAACAAATGTCAAGGTTAGAGGATCCACTAATAGTATTAGAGATAAGTAAAGTATAAACTCTTTATAAATTATCAACATAATCATATTAATCATCTTATTTACGTAACACCATACTTATAAATTTTATCAGGTATTCATGATGCTAACTTATGTTGACAACAAATCAAGTTCCTCTCATAATAACGATGTCGGCCGAAAATTATGAAGGATCAAGTATTTGATGTACCAAGTGTTATACAACACAAATCTAGATTAACCATTTAACAAGCAAGGTATTAAGGATTGATAAGATAAAAAAGATAAGACATGTTAATAGCAAATTGTTTAGGATTTAAGCATTGAAGTCCATGTTGAGTTCATATTATACTTATTCTAACACCATTAGTGAAACCTTGTCACCTTGACATAATTAACTTAGCTAGACATTATAAAAAAGAAAAACATAAA